>Ga0105099_10000185_pt1 | contig 40924 bp, 25 predicted proteins | sample PPLLak3cmMay2015_2_FD_79138 | JGI IMG/M metagenome (GOLD analysis project Ga0105099, IMG submission 79138) | Freshwater sediment microbial communities from Prairie Pothole Lake near Jamestown, North Dakota, USA - PPLs Lake P8 Core (1) Depth... | ecosystem: Environmental > Aquatic > Freshwater >... | reverse complement strand
CCTCCGCCCCAGGAGGACGGTCTCCCGGTGGACGAGGAGGTCGATCAGCGACGAGCCGAAATCCGGAACTTTTCGCGGGTCGAAGGGCCATTGATATCCCTTGAGAAAAACGGCCCGGGTCAGTTTCGCAAAATCGGGAAAGGCCTCGCTCAGGAAATCGCGCTCGTCCCGGCCGCGGCGGTCGGTCGAAAAGTAACGGGGGATGACTTGCTGATAGGTCCCCGAAAGGTTCCAGCGGAATTTCACCGAGGCGATTCCGAACTGCGACTCGGTCAGGTTGCGGCCGGGCGCCCCGATCTCGAAAGCCAGGCCGTGCGAGCCGCTCTGGCTCTCAGGATAAACGGAGGCCTCATAGATGCCGGCCGGCCCGCCGGTGCCCAGGATGATGTTGACCGTGTTGAACAGAACCAGGCCGCGGTTTTTCCGTCCCGTCCCGTCCAGATCGAGGGCGACCGCCCCGACAACGTGCCGTTTTCGGCCCTCATCTTTCGGGATCAGGCCGACCACTTGAAGTCGTTCCAGAATCGGGATCCGCCGTTTCCGGACTTCCCGGGCAAGGGCTTCGACCATCAGCCGCGAGGTGAGCGGCCCGGCCGAGGTCGCCCGTTGCCGCGGATCGTGGTCGGTTTTATAGCCGGCATAAGCGCCGAAGCGGTCGTGGGGGAAGGGAATCCCAAGGCTCGTCAACCGGAAGAAGGCCGGCAGCGATCCCTGGGCTTCGCAGAGGGCGATATCGCCATGCATGGAGCCGCCGGCGAAAAGATCCCGGGCCATCTCGAGCGGAGAATCCGGCGCGTCGCCCGCAACCGCGGCCTTGTAATATGTCTGTTTGTCCGAGCCGGCGTCGTGGGAGGTTCCCGCCCCCAGGCGCTCCGTGACGATCGCGATCCGCCGCTCCCCGAGATCATAAAGGACAAGGGCGGCGTTGAGGGCGGCCGCCCCGCTCCCGACGATGAGGGTGTTGATGGAGTAAAGGGGGTAACGAACGCCCTCGATCCGGATCTCGGCTCTGAACATGCCCGGGTCAGGCGCCCTCAATCAGGAGGAACGGCTTCCGGCCGAAGTGCGAATACAGCGGCCGGAGGCGTTCCCGGTCGTACGAGGTGTCGATGTCGACGACTTTCTTCTTGCTGGTCACGACGTCCAGAGGGATGTCGTCATACTCGCCCTTGCGGAGGCAAGCCATGCGGCCCGATTTGCCTTCCAGGATCAGGTCGAAGGCGATATTGCCGAACGCCATGGGGATGATGTAATCGAGGGCGTCGGGCTCGCCGCAGCGGACGAGGTAGCCGAGCTTCTGGTTGAGGACGTCGACTTTTCGGCCGTTATTGTACTTGGGGGAAAGCTCCTTCAGCCGCTGGGCGACGAGGTCTCCGATTCCGCCGAGCTTTTTATGGCCGAACATGTCGGTCTCCTGATCGCAGAAGACCATATCTCCGCCTTCCGGCACCGCCCCTTCCGAGACGATGACGATGGCGTAGTGGCTGGGATTTTCCGCCCGGTCCTGGCACATGAGCTCGGTCAACCGGTCGAAATCGAACGGATGCTCGGGGATCAGGCAGCGGTCGGCGGCCGCGGCCAGGGTGGGAAGTAGTGCGGTGAATCCGGCGTAACGGCCGAAGACTTCGATGACCAGGAAACGCTCGTGGGACCCGGCCGACGTCCGGAGGGCGTGGGACAGGGCGATCGTCCGGGTGACGCAGGTCGAAAATCCGATGCAATAATCCGTCCCGGGCACGTCGTTATCCATCGTCTTGGGGATGGCCACAACCTTGAAGCCTTGCTGGTGGAGGTGGACGCCGTAGCTCAATGTATCGTCTCCGCCGATCGGAACGAGGGTGTCGATTCCAAGAAATTCGAGGTTCTTGAGGACATCGGGAGTCAGGTCGTTGGACTTTTCGGAATAGGAATCGCGAAGATGAGTCGGGACGGCCGAGAGGGGAACATGGCTCGGCCGGGTGCGCGAGGTGTGGAGGAACGTGCCGCCCGTCCGGCCCGCTTTCCGGACGTATTCCTCGGTCAGGAGGCAGTAGTTGGCGGAGTTGTCGGCTTCCTTATCCCGAACCATCTCGATCAGACCGCCCCAGCCCCGCTTCAATCCGATGACTTTATAACCCTCGTTGAGGGCCCGGAGGGTGACGGCCCGGATCGCCGGATTCAAGCCCGGCACATCGCCGCCCCCGGTCAGAATCCCGATGGTTCCTCGCTTGGCCTTGATGTTGGGCATGACTCCTCCTCCTTCGATTGAGGCCTCGACGGCATCCGCCGAACGTCGAACGAATTATACGGGAACCCCGCCCCAAAATCCACGAGGGGGAATCGTTTTTAGAGCTTATAGCCTGCATTATTCACGAGCCGATATGGCCACAGCCCCCTCCGCCGGGAGTTGGAGAGAAAGTAGGAATGAAGCGGCAACGCGGCTTCGGGGACGTGCGCCGCAGGGCTATGAAATGATGTCTCGTTCCTGGCGGGAGAATGCGGCTTCAGATGCGAGGCGCCTTCCCCCTCCGCAACAAAGCAGATGCGGCCATCTCGGCTCGCCCGAAGGGCAAAAACTCTATTCTTATATCTTATTCAAAACAATGAAAATATTCGAATCTAAAAATTTTTTATGGATAATGCAGGATAGATTCCCGCGTCCCGGACGACGCAACCGACGGGGCGGGCGGCCCGGAGCAAGGTCGAGCAACCGGAGCAAGCCGTGCAGATTTTCCGCGGATTCAGCCGGCCATCCCTTTCAAGGTCTCGGACAAAGTCCGGATAGGCGAAGGCCAGCCGGCCGAGACCGATCAGGGATGCCTGCCCTGAAGAAACGACGGCGGCCGCGACCTGCGGGAATAGGAAGCGAAGCCAGGAATACCCGGTCCCGACGACCGGGAGGAAAGGGAGGCCGGATTGGATCGTCCCCGCCAGGCGGAGAAGCCGGGCGATGCCGGCAAGCGGATGTTCGGGCGAAGGCGCGCCTCCCCGGACGGGGACGTCGAACGGCCGCCCGATATGGGGAAGGTAATGGGGGATGCCGGCGCTGACGTTTAAAAACTCGACTCCGCTTCCGGCCAAGTCGGCCGCCAGGCGAAGGGGTTCGGACGCGTTTTCCCGGTTCGGAAATCCGGGGTCCGCCCCGAATCCCGAAGGATGGGGGAATCCGTCCCAGACGTTCAGCCTCACCGAAACGGAGAGGGTGGGGACGGCGGTCCGGATTTCGGAAACGATTTCCCGCAGAAGCCGGGTCCGATTTTCATAGCTTCCGCCGAAACGCCCTTCCCGGGCGAAGCCGGACAGAAGCTCGGCCAGGAGGTATCCATGACAGGCCTTGATGTCCACTCCGTCAAAACCGGCAAACGAAGCCAATCGGGCTGCCTCGGCAAACGCCTCGCCGAGGGCTTGGAGGTCGTTATCGGAGGCGATGGTCGGCTGCGCTCCCGGAGGAAGATATGGGTCGAGAACCGGGTCTCGGCGGGAAACGACCGGGGCGGGCGGCCCCTCGGGTTTGGCGAATCTCCCTGAATGGGTGAGCTGGAGAATCAGGAAAGGGTCGGGTGTGTCTCCGTCATCTCCCTTTCGGGCGGCTGTCCGGGTTCGCTCGACAAGGCGCTTGAATTCGTCGAGATTGGCCGCGGTCAACCGGAGCTGATGGGGATTGGACCGGCCTTCGGGGACGACCGCCGCAGCTTCAAACCAGATCATTCCGGAACCGCCCCGGGCAAACCGTTCGTACCGACGGAAGGTCCATTCGCCCGGGCCGCCGTCCGGCGCCGCATCCGCTCCTTCCAGGGGATGGATCGCCAGGCGATTTTTCAGCCTGCGGCCGGAGAGGGTGACGGGCTGGAGAAGGATCCCGATGTCTTCGGAAAAGGGAATCCGAAAACCGAGCGCGGCCGCTTTTTCGAGAAAGCCGGCCGGCGACCGGAAATCGAATCGCCCCGGTCCGGTCATCCCGCCCCTCCGCCGCTTTCTCCGGCCAGGGCCCGGATGGCCCGGATGTCGCGCTTGACCCGGTCTTCGCAGGCGGCCGGCCATTTAGCCCGGTCCAGGATGGCCAGCCGGCCTTCTTTCATTCGCACCTGGGTTTCGCGGGCCAGCCGGAGAAGAAGTCCGAGCTCGGCCACGGTCAGATCGGGAAACTCTTCCAGAAATTCGGGATCGAAAATCGGAATCAAAAAATCTCCGCCGTGGTCCTCGATCGACAACCGGACGTCTTCTTGGAGGGAAGAGAGCAAGGCGAAAATGCGGCGGAAATCGACGACGCCCCGCCCGGCCTCGGCCGTGAACGTGACGAATCCGCCGCCGGCCAGGGCGATCCCGCCGTCTTTGATGTGGGTTGTGACGACGTAGGAGAGAATCCGCCTGGCCGCCTCGACCGGGTCCTCAAGGAGCGTCAGCAGATTCATCGTATCGAGGCAGATTCCAAGTCCCTCTCCGGGCCCGGCTTCGCACATGTCGAACAACCGGAGAAGCTCGAAAGTCGTGAACTCGAAGTGCGTTTCGATGGCCAGGGTGACGCCCCGTTCCCGGAAGACAGGTTTTTGGGCGGAAAGCGAGCGGGCCGTTTCGCGCAGAAGGGTTTCCGTGGCCGGTCCGGTTTTGTTCCAGCGCATCAGCCCGCCGGAGCAGGAGCGGACGGTCTTGATCCCGAGGCCGGCGGCTTGTTCGACCGCTTTAAGGTTTCGAGCGGCGGTATCGACCGGTGCGTCCGTTACCAGGTCCCGCGGGATGTGGCTGCCCCCGCCCCATTCGAGATAGAGGCCGTTCTGCCGGGCGTATTGCCCCAATTCCTTCAGGAATCCCGGGTCGTCCGCCTCGGCCGGCGCCTCGGAGAACTGGACGCCGTCGGCCCCGTTGATCAGGGCCCAGTCGAGAAGCTCAAACGGCGTCAGCCCCAGGGGCTTCAGACTGTAAGAATCGATCCCGACCTTGAACGCGTTCATCACCCGATTTATATTCTCGGTCAGGCGCTCAAGTCAAACCGCCTTACTGGTTCAGAGGATTGGTGACACTCGACTTTGGTGCGCTTTGAGCCATGGACTCTCCAGCCGGGGATTGCTCGCCGGGACCTGCAGATCCATTCCTTCCCGACGCTCTGTTTTTCAGCGGCGTTCAATCTCGCCCGGAATTCCCGTTCACTCCATCTTGCTCGGGTGCTCTTTCAGTTGCGTTCCCCTTGATGGATTCGGCTTCGGGACGTGAACGCCTCCCTCATTGGTGAATGAGGGTTCCCTCAAAACAGAGCTGTCTGCCACTTTCAATGGCTTCGCACCCCCCGGCTGCGAGTTCACGGCTCTGGGTTGGGGAAAAAATCGGTGAGTGTCACCAATCTTTCTGAACCAGAACTTTCGGCTCCCTTCTCTTCCTTCCCCCGCTCCTTGGAGTCGCGAATATCACCGACGATATCTCGAAATAAACGAGGATATTTGGTGTACAAAGGAAGTGTCATATTGGAATCTCCCGATGGACGGAATTGTCTCCCGGAGAGCGCATAGCGGAGGGGGGCCCCGAAGATTGAGGGGGAACCCTCGAAAAGGGGTTCCCCCTCAACCGTCGCTTCGCGCCGTGCTTCCCCTCCGATGAATCGGCACGGCCGACTACCCGACGGGACTGGTTCCTGCGCTCGGAGGGAGATATTTCCGGCCGATGGGAGATTCTCAATAAAAACGACTTTTTGATGCGAATCCCGTTTGACTTCGGGTTTTCGTCTTGATATATTCGCCGACATCCAAGGAGAACTCCATGCTTGATGTCATGCAAGAGGCTTTGATGGCCGGCCGGAAGGCCGAGGTCGAAACCCTCGTGGACCAGGCAATCGCCGCCGGCCTGCCGACCCGCCAGATCCTTAACGAAGGTCTGATCGCCGGCATGGAGAAACTCGGCGTCCTGTTTAAGAACAACGAAGTCTTCATCCCCGAAGTCCTCGTCGCCGCCCGGGCGATGAACGCCGCCCTGGTCAAGCTCGAGCCCCTTCTGATCAAGGAAGGGATCGAGCCGAAGGGCTGCGTGGTCATCGGCACGGTCAAGGGCGACCTCCACGACATCGGGAAAAACCTGGTGGCGATGATGCTCAAGGGGGCCGGCTTTAAAATCGTCGACTTGGGGGCGGACGTCTCCCCGGATCAATTCGTCGCGGCGGCCAAAGACCATAAGGCCGACGTCGTGGCGCTTTCGGCCCTCCTGACAACGACGATGGTTCAGATGAAATCGGTGATCGCCGCTTTGCAGACGGCCGGGGTGGACATTCCCGTGATCGTCGGCGGCGCGCCGCTCACCTCGGAATACGCCGGCCAGATCGGGGCCAAGGGGTATGCCCCGGATGCAGCCAGCGCCGTGGACATTGTCCACCGGCTCTTGGCCTGAAGACTCAAATCCTGATCGCGTAACGGGGGGGGCTGAACCTCAGGATCATTGCCGTCCCGGCCTCCCGGCGGATATCGATCCGGCCGTCCAGCTGCTTGGCGAGAAGCGAAATGATCTGGAATCCCAGGGTATCCGCCGTCGCGGGGTCGATCCGGGCCGGCAGCCCGATCCCGTCGTCGCGGACCGTTAAGCGGATCATGCCTTCTTCTTTTTCCCTGAGCTCGATTTGAATCTTTCCCGTCCGGCCGGGTGGAAAGGCATGCTTGAGGGCGTTGAGGACAAGCTCGTTGAGGATCAATCCGCAGGGAACGGCGGCGTTGATGTCCAGGAAGGTCTTCTCCAAGTCCAGCTGCAGGACGATCCGGTTGCTGACCATGTGCGAGTCGAAAACCGTGGAGGCCAGGGTTTTGACGTAATCGGAAAAATCGACGGTCGAGAGGTCCTTCGTCCCGTACAGCTTCTCATGAACCAGAGCCATGGACTTGATTCGCTCCTGGCTCTCCTGGAAGGCCTCCCGGACTTCTTTATCCGAGAATTTTGCCGCTTGCAGGCGGAGGAGACTGGAAATGACCTGCATATTGTTCTTGACCCGGTGATGGATTTCCCGGAGGAGGACCTCTTTTTCCCGGAGAGCGTCGATGATCCGCTGTTCGGATTTCTTCCGCTCGCTGATGTCCCGGATGATCGCCTGGTGGAATCTGGCGCCGCCGATGTCGATGATCCGCAGGCTGACTTCGACCGGAAAGATGTCTCCCGATTTTTTGCGATGGAGAGTTTCATAGATCAAGCTGCCGGTATTTTCGGCCTCCTGCAGCTGGCTCGCGAAATCGGACCGGGCATCCACGGGCCGCAGGTCGGGGATGTGCAGGCCGAGGAATTCCTCCCGGCTGTATCCATAGACCATCAAAGCCCGGTCGTTGACTTCGATCAAGAGATGGTCCCGGTCGGTCAGGAAGACGACGTCGTTGGCGTACTTATGCAGGTATTCGAAATGCCGGACCAGGGCGAGGCGTTCGTGCTCGGTCTCGTAGCGGGCCTTGAAGTGCCGGGCTTCCCTTCGTTTGATCCAGAAGAGAAGCAGGGCCCCGATCCCGAAACAGAGGACGAAGACCATGGAGGCGAAGGTCGAGATCCGGGCAAGAAGAGGCCGGAGGATGACCGCCAGGTCCTCCTGAGCGACGAGGAGCCAGGGCGTGTCCGGGATCGGATCGGCTATCGCCAGGACGCGGACGCCCCGGTAGTCTGTCCCCTCGACGCGGCGATCGTTCTCTTCCCCGGGCTTCAGCCCCGGGATGATGGGGGAGCCGGCCGGAAGGCGATAGTCCAAGGGAGCGTCCGGCCGCCGGCGGAGCCCGCTTAAAAAAAGGACGCCCTCCCCGTCGCGGCGGACGAGGTAGGACTCCGCGGTCCGGCTGGGAGCCGGCCAGCTGCGGAGGAAGGGGTAAAGGAATTCCTCCGGATCCACCCGGAAGAGAAAGACTCCGGCGATTTGTCCGGCCGCGCCCTTCGAGAAAATCGGCGCGTAGAGGTCGACATGGATGCCGAGGCCGATATCGGCCGCGCGGTGGAAATCCGAAAGGAACGGCCGCTTTTCGGATAAAATCCGGTTGATATTTTCCCGGGCGAGGTTTCCAGCCGCCGCCTCGAAGGATTTTGTGGAAAGGCGGGGACGGCCCTCGGCATCGAAAAGGACGGCGCTCATGAATCCCTTGGCCGCCGCCACGGACCCCAGCCAGCCCTGAATTTCGGCGTCGGCTTTGGAAACCTTCGGATCCTGCTCGAGGAAGGGGACGATGCGGAGGGCGTTGATGGGATTGGCCGTCAGAACGGAGGCGTCCTCGAGGAGCTCCTTCCGCCAGTCGGCGATGACCGTGACCTTAAGGTCAACCACGGCTTCGAGGATCCCGGCCGCCGTCTCCTTGACCTCCCGGCTGGTCTGGGAATAGTACAGGAAACCGACCGCGGTCAGCAGGAGAGTCAGAGCCACGATCAGGACGACAGGGAAAAAGAGAGGAGACCGAGGCCGTTGCACGGATTCATTCTATGGGATTGGGCGGGATTCCGCAATTGCGGCCTCCGGAAGCGGTCCGGAGGCCTTAACGTCGCAGACGGCTGGAACGTATTCAGAGTGAGGCCCGATTTGACCCTATCGAATGGCTGCGTTAATATATATGCGTTGGATTTTACCAACAGGAGGATACGATGAAGACGAATAAAGCCCTCTCTCTTGTTTTGCTCGGCCTTCTCACCCTGCCGCTGGCCGCGGCCAAGGATGTCGCGGTCGCGAGCAAATGGGCGGCCGCGCCGATTAAGATCGACGGCCAGGGCGACGAATGGGCTCCCGAGGAAATGGTCGCGATCGCCGACGTCGGGGCCAAGCTCGCCGTCCGTAACGACGCTAAAAATCTGTATATCCTGCTGAACCTGGAAGACCCCAAGTTTCACAGCTCGATCCAGCAGACCGGCGTCACCTTCTGGGTCAATCCCGAGCTGAAGTCGAAGAAACTCCACGGCATCCGCCTCTACCCGAAATCCATCACCGCCGACGAGCTCATCAAGGAGCTCGAGGGCCAGGGTCAACCCCTGACTCCGGAGCGCAAAGTCGAGATCCAAAAGCAGAGGGAATACCTGCTCTTCGCCTGCGACATCGTGAATAAGAAGGGCAAGCCCATCGCCCATGATGCCAAGCTTGGAGTCGGAACGTATCGCATGATCCAGGTTCAGAAATCCCGCGTCCTCGAATTTACCGTCCCGGTCGCCCTGCTGAGCAGTGCCGAAAACGAGGTCCAGGTCGACTTCACCAAGCCGTTTAAGCTCGGTGTCGAGTGGGGCGGCATGACCGAGGAGATGAGGGCTATCCGGGCGGCCCAGATGGGCGACCGGGCCGCCCAGGCGTCCGGCGCGGGAGCCGCGGACCGGCTGGATGTCGAAGGGGCGGCTGTCGGCGCCGGCGCCGGCAGCGGCGGAGATGTCTTGTCGCAGATGCGCCGCGGCATACCGAAAATTTACTCCTTCTGGGTCGACCTCACGGTCGCCTCGGACAAATAACCGACCGAGGAATCTTCGCGGGATTTGCCGGATCAAGCGGTCCGGCAGATCCCGTTTTTTTTTTCAAGTGACGCTCTTCCCCTAATCTCTACCCTCACGATTTGGAAGAGAACCTTTCGATTTAAAAGGGGACCGAGACAAGCATGGCTCCGGCGAAAGCCAGGACGACGGCGGCCAGCTTCAGCGGCGTGATCTTCTCCTTCAGAATCAGCGCGGCCAGGAGGAAGATGAAGATCGTGTTTAATTGGTTGAGGGCCGAGGCGATCGAGGCCTGGGTGTATTTCATCCCCGCCGTCCAGATCAGGACGGAAAGATAAGCCGAGAGGAAGGACGCCGGGAGCAAAATTTTATATTCGGGCCCGGGCCGCAGCGGCCGGAGAATTTCCCGGCGGCGCGGATGAGCTCCCCAGAGGATCGTTCCGGCCACCGCTCCGCCTGCCATGCGGATCAGCGTCACCCAAATGACCGGGACGCCGGGGAGGAACGGCTTGGCCAGAACGATGCCTCCGGCCGTAAGGAGCATCGAGACGATCCCGATCCCCACGCCGGTCAGGAGGTTCCGGCGGCTGATTTTCTCGTCGCTCTTTTTTTGGGTGATGAGGAGGACGGCGGCGACGATCAGCATGACTCCGACGATCTGCAAGGTATTCATCCGCTCGCCCAGGAAGAGGAACGAAAGGATGATCACGAAGGGGCTGTAGGCGCAATCGACGATGGCCGTCAGCTCGGCCCCGAGCTTGACCAGGGCGGTAAAAAACAACCAGTCCGAAAGGGCGATCCCGAGGATGCCGCTGACGACGAAGATCCCGACCGTCTTCGCCGAGAGGGCCGGCACGCCCCCGCCGATGACCGCGACGGTCGCGGTCAGGAGAACGAGGGCCAGCCAGTTTTTGAACAGGTTCATCGCCAGGGGATGGACGTTGTCCTTGTCCCCGGCGATCCGGAAGAGGACCACCGACAGCGCCCAGACGACGGCCGAGGCGAGGGAGAGGATCTCCCCGATATGCGGCAAGCCCATCAGCCGTTCAAGCATTGAATCTCCAAGCGCTCTTTTATATCAAAGTCGGCGCGAGATATCCAGCCTGCATTATTCATAAAAATTCTCATGATTTTAATATTTCTTTTTTTCAATAAGATAAAAAAATTTGAGTTTTTACCCTACGGGCGAGCCGATATGGCGGCATTTGCTTTGTTGCGAAGGGTTCGCAGTGCGACTAGCACAGCTTCACCCTCCGCGCCTCGCACCTGCCGCCATCTCGACTCGTGAATAAAGCAGGCCAGGGGCGACGGCTTGTGAATTCCGCCGGGCTTTGATTAAATAGGTTTCTCATGAAAATTCTAGGCCTTCACTGGCTCGATTTCGCAATCATCATCGTTTATCTCGTCGGCATGGTGGCCATGGGCCGATGGGCCTCCCGCCGGAACAAGACATCGGGCGATTTTTACCTGGCCGGCCGGAAGCTCGGCAAGTTCACCCAGTTTTTTCTCAACTTCGGGGCATCGACAAACGCCGACCAGGCCGTGGCTGTCAGCCGGGAGATCTACCGCCAGGGCATCGGGGGGATGTGGATCCAGTACCTCGTCCTGTTCCTGACGCCCTTTTACTGGTTCACCACGGCCTTCATGCGCCGGTGCCGGGTGACAACCCTGGGAGATTTCTATACCGAGCGGTTCAAAAGCCGGTTTCTCGGCGGAGCATTCGCCGTCTTTACCCTGGTCATGGCCTTCATCGGCGGGGGGGTCAGCTATATGGTCGCGGGCAAGATGGTCCAAGCCCTTACGCCGAAGGACGCGGCCGTGCTGACGGACGCCGAACGGCAGGAAGTCGCCCTCTTTGAGGAATACCAGGTCTTGAAGAAGGATGTCGATGCCGGGCTCACCCCGGAGCGGGAAACCCGCTACCAGGAATTGAACGACCGGGTGAAAAAGGGCGAGCTCCGGGCTTTCATCAGCCATACGGACCCGATGCTCGTTTATATCATCTTCGCCGTCGTCGTCAGCGCGTATACGATCATGGGCGGCTTTTTCGCCGCGGCGATGACCGATATCGTCCAAGGATTCCTGATCGTCGTATTTTCGGTCATGCTCATCCCGATCGGCCTTGTTCGCGTCGGAGGATTTTCCGGGCTCCACGCCAAAGTCCCCGCGTTCATGTTCAACCTGTTCGGCTCGTCTTCTCTCTCGGAGTACGCCTGGTACACGATCCTGGCCATGATCCTGGCCAACCTTGTTTCGATCATCGCCTCCGCGCCGATGATGCAGACCGCCGGATCGGCAAAAAACGAGATGTCGGCGCGGTTCGGAATGATCGCCGGGACGTTCTTCAAACGGGTCCTGATGATCTTTTGGGCTTTGGCCGGTTTGCTGGCCGTAGCCTTGTTCGGCGGCAAGCTGCACGATCCCGACCTCATATGGGGCTTGATGACCCGGGAGCTGCTCTTTCCCAGCGCCGTGGGCTTGATGCTGGTCGGGATCCTGGCGGCGAATATGTCCACCCTGAGCGCCAACGCCGTTTCCTATGCGGCGTTGTTCGTCAATAACCTCTACCGGCCGGTCCGGCCCGCCCGCTCGGAGCGTCATTATTTGACGATCGGGAAGGTGATGATCGGTCTCGTCCTGTTCGGCGGCGTGGGCACGGCCCTGTTCGTCGGCAATCTCCTCGTCTTGTTCCAGTACTTCATCTCGCTCCCGGCCATTTTCGGGGCGTCCATCTGGCTGGGATTCATCTGGCGGCGGTTGACGAAAGTCGCGGTCATCATCCAGGTCTTCGTCAGTTTCGCGATCATCGCCGTCGTTCCCAACGTCTTCCAAACCTGGGCCTGGGCCCGGACCAATTCCGCCTTCCTGGCCGAAACCCGGCCTCGGACGGTCGAGGCTTGGACGACCGCCCTGGGCGAGGATGTCACCGCCGGGCGGGCCGCCGCCGTCGGAGAGAAGATCTTTAAGACTCACGCCATCGAGCCGTCCGCGGTGTTTTATGAGAAAGTCGCCCGGCAGGATCCGGCCGATCCCGCGTCGCCCAAAATCGGCCTGGGCCGGTTCAATGCCGAGATCTGGGTTTGCAGCTGGTTCGGAATCGACTTTACCCGGGCGTCCAAGGCTCAGCTCATGGCCGTCCGGTTCGGTTTTGACGCCCTGTTCCCGTTCCTCCTGTTGTTCCTTCTCAGCCTTGTCACCCGGCCTGTGCCCAAATCGGATCTCAATTATTTTTTCGCCAAGATGCACACGCCGGTCGCCCCGATCCCGGAAGAGGACGAAGCCGCCGTCCGGACCGCGGCCGAAGATCCGAACGCGTTCCGCGACCGGAAGATCTGGCCCCGCTCGGCCTGGGAATTTATGAAGCCCTCGAAATGGGACATCATCGGTTTCGGGGGAAGCTGGTTGCTCGTCGGAGTCATCATCCTCCTCCTCTGGTTGATGGTCAGCCTCAAATGACGCAGGATATCCGGGATCTTTCGTTCGAGGAGCTGCGGGCCGCCCTGGCTTCCTGGGGCGAGCCTCCTTTTCGGGCCGAACAAATCTTCGCCTGGCTTTATCGGAAGCGGGCGGATTCGTTCGATGGATTCACCGACCTGTCCCGGGCCCTTCGGGAGAAGCTGGCCGTCGCTTTCTCGTTTCGGCCGCTTGAAGCGCTCGAAGTCCGAACCTCGATCGACGGGACGTCGAAAACCCTGTTCCGCCTGGCCGATGGGCCTTTCATCGAAACGGTTTACATTCCGTCCGGAGAGCGGCGGACGGTCTGCCTCTCGACCCAGGCCGGCTGCAAATTCGCCTGCGCCTTTTGCGCCAGCGGCCGCGGCGGATTTCACCGCGACCTGACGCCGGGCGAAATCCTGGGCCAGGTTCTGTCGCTTCGGGATTCGCTCAAAGTCGAGCTGACCAACCTGGTGTTCATGGGCATGGGCGAACCGCTCGACAATTTTGAAAATGTCGAGCGGGCGATCCGGGTTCTTAACGACCCGCGGGGATTCGGCTTCGCCGCCCGCCGGATCACGGTGTCGACCAGCGGGCTTGTTCCTGGAATCGAGCGCTTCGGCAAAATCGACCTCCAGATCAACCTGTCGATCTCCGTTCACGCGGCCGACGATGAGGCGCGAAGCCGCTTAATGCCGATCAACCGCCGGTATCCGCTCGCGGCCTTAACCGAAGCCTGCGCGAACTACCTCGGGGCCGGAGGGCGGAAGCTCACGTTCGAATACGTCCTGCTCAAGGGTGTGAACGACCGGACCTCGGATGCCGAGCGGCTGGCCCGGCTGGCCCGGCGGCTCCGGGCGAAAGTGAATTTGATCGCCTTCAGCCCGGTGGCCGGCCTGCCGTTCGAGCGGCCCGAGCGGGCGGCGGTCGGCGACTTCGCCCGGCGGCTGAAAAACCGGGGAATCCAGGTCACGGTCCGCAACTCCAAGGGAAGCGATATCCAGGCCGCCTGCGGGCAGCTTGCCGGAAATCCCGGCTAACCTGTATGGTTCTCTTCCCGTTTGGGTGGGGAGGAGCTTTCGAGAAGATGTTCGCTCCAGCCGCCATAATCTCCAATCTCTCCCTACACAATGTGGAAGAGATCCACCTGTATTGTTCATAAAAATTTTAAGGCAGGTTAAACTGAGGCCAAAACGGCCAGGGTTTCGATGTGCGGAGTCTGGGGGAAGAAATCGAAAAGCCTTAACGAGAGCGGGGTATAGCGGGCTTTCAGGAGCCCGATATCCCGGGCCAGGGTGGACGGGTTGCAGGATAAATAGATGATTTTTCCGGCCGGGTGCTCGACGAGCGCCCGGACGACCCTCGGGTCCAACCCCTTACGCGGCGGATCGAGGATGACGACATCCAGGCCGCGGGAGGAGATCTCTTCCATCCAATGCTCGCTCAATCCCGGACAGATTTCGACGTTGTCGAGACCGTTTCGAACGATATTAGTCTTGAGGCGACGGAGGTTGTCGGGAAACGATTCGACGATGAAGACCCGCCGGGATTTTTTTGCCAAGGTTATTCCGAACGTTCCCACCCCGCCATAAACGTCAGCCACGGTTTCGCGTCCACTCAAGCCGGCGGCGGCGGCGATCGCCTCGATGACCGCGGGCAGAATGGCCAGGTTGACCTGGAAAAACGACCCGGCGCCGATCTCAACTTCCGTTTCGTCCATCCGTTCCCGAAAAGCCTCGGCGCCCCAAACCAGGCGTGGAGAAAACGCGCCTTTTTTCCCGGGCACCCAGGAGACGATTCCGGCAAGGGGTCGTTGATTCCTGACATCCTCCGAGATTTTCCGCTCCAAGGAACTTTCGGAAGCCGATTTCCAGAAAAGATTCAGGAGGACGCTCGCCTCCGCCGCGCTTTCCCGGATTTCGATTTCGGCCAGGTCCGCGGTCCCCGTCCGCCTGACGACTTCGAGGACAGCCCCGGCCGTTTCCGCGGCTTTTTCCGAAGCCAGAAAGCACCCTTCGTCGGCCGCGACGAACGCTTCCCGGGATCCCGGAGCGTGATACGCCAGATGAGCGTCCGATCCGCTCCCGAAAAGCGAGAACCGGATTTTATTCCGGTAGCGCCATTCCCGAGGGGAAGGGACGATTTCGACGCCCGCGATAAGATCCGGACAGGCTTTCCCGAACAGCTCTCCGGCTTGGGCCTTTTTCAATTCCAATTGGCCGGGGTAAGGGAGGGGTTGATACGATCCGCAGGCGAGATAATGGCCGCAGCGGGCGGGAAGCCGGGAAGGTGACGCCTCGAGAACCGCCGTCGTCCGGGCTTCGACGAAAGAAGATCGCTCGGCAACGACCTCCGCTTGAACCGTTTCGCCGGTCAGGCCCTCGTCGGTGAAAAAGACCCGGCCTTCGCTTCGGGCCAGGCGCCGGCCGGGATAGACGATTTTCTCGATCGAAAGACGAACGGACCGGCCGGCGGCGGGACTCATCGCGAGGGATAGGCGCCGTAGCCGGAGAGGTTGACAATGTCGCCTGGTTCGGCCCAGTCGAAGCCCATCTCCGAGGGCAAGCGCCCGGCTTCAAACGAGGTCCGTAAAGCCACGTCGAGGCCGGCCACGACCAACCGCCGTCCAAGAGATCCGGCGACTTCGGAAACGAGAGCCGCCGGAAAGGGACGAATCGCCGGGAACGAATCCTGCAGGCCGTTATGGGCAAGCGTCTGGATCGAGGCCGCCGCGATTCCGCAGAGAGGCGCTTTTCCCTCCGCCCGCCCGGCGATCGCCAGCCGGAGCTTGCGCATCGGCTCGGTGTCGGGATCGCCGTAGTCTTTTTCCATCCCGTCCGAGAATCGGGCGGTAAACGGCGTTCCCCGGCCGGCCTTTGTCACGATCCCTTTCTCGAATTCCAGCGAGAGAAGAGGCCCGGGATCGGTCCCGGAGACATGGCTGAACCAAATGAGAGCCTCCACCCCTCCCGGCAGCTCAAACCGGGCCGCCGCCGTGTCGTAATTTTCGATGTCGTAGGCCCGGTATAGTTCGGCTTGGACGCGATAGGGGCGGGCGCTTTCGGCAATCCCCGGACCGATCGCGTAGAACAGGTTATGGAGGTCGTGGGCCATGGCGTTGTTGGCCGGACCGTCCAGGACCAAATCCCCTCCCGCCGTCCGTTTCTTTCCGGCCCAATCGTTCCGTCCATAATAGGCGAAATCGCGGGGCCAGAGGTAGAGGCACCGCAGACGGCAGGGAGCGCCGAACCGGCCGGCCAGGATGTCCGCTTTCAAATCCTGGACGGCCCGGCTGAACGACCATTGATATCCGACGGCGACCGGGCGGCCGGCGGTTCGTTCGGCCTTTTCCATCGCCCGGGCGTCCTGGATCGCGGCCGCGGCCGGTTTTTCGACCAGGACATCGCTTCCGTGTTCGATGGCGAGGATGGTCTGGGGGGCATGGTGCTGGATCGGAGAGGAAATCACGGCCAGGTCAGCCTCATGCCGGGCATAAAAGCTTTGGAGGTCGGGATAGAGCGGCGTACGGAGCTCGTGGAGGAGAGAGAGCCGCGGGCAGCGGTCCGGGAAGGGATCGACAACGCCTTCGAGATGATATTCGCGGCGGGAAAGCCCGTTGGCCAGTTCCTCAAGGTAGACCCACCCCATCCCTCCAATTCCGGCCAGAACGATTTTGACCATGACTCAGGCCTTGACCGGCTTTTCCAGGAGGTCGACTTCGCGGAACCGGCCGGATTTCGGATGGAAACGGATCGTCTTGATTTCGAAGGGCGCAAAGACAAGGCGCGTCCGGGCGAGGGCGAAGGGCAGGAGGAGTTCGGCTTCCCGTCTCATTCCCGTCGGTTCGAAAAGGCGCAGGATCAGGTCGTTTCCCTCTTCGGACTTTTTCATCGCCGCGAGAATGATTGCCGAATCATTGATCAAGACCGAAGGCGCCGATTTTCTTCCGGTTCCCGGGGGAAAATAGGGAAGGACAAACGGCTTTTCATTGAAGGCCGCCGCCTCGCGTTCCACGCGTTCCGATCGCTCCTCCCGGGGCCCGGCCTGCAGGCGGAAGCGGAAGAGGTGCTCGCCCTGGTCGATCCGGGGAATCGCCCGGTCCTGGGCGGGGGGCAGGGCGGGGCCGTCCGGGTCGGCGGCGTGCGCCGGGCTCCGAAGGAGGGAAAGCCGGACTTCGCCGTCGACGAAATCCGAGCCATAGATTCCATCGTTGATGATTGTCAGGGCGAGGTCGCGGTCGCCCGAAACGACAGCCGTCCATTTCTGGGCGACGGCTTCCGTTCCGTCGGCCGGAAGATCTTCCCGGCCGAAGGCTGTCTGGCCGCGGTAAACCGCGGGGAAAAGGCGCGTCGGAAGCGACCATTTGAGCATCTTGTCTATTTCGTTCCACAGCACGCGAATCTCAACTTCGATTTCCGTTCCCTGCTTGGGCAGGAAGTAACGGACAAACGCGGTCGAATGTCCATAAACGAAAACCGCTTCGACGACCGACCGGATCGGGCCGTCTTCGATCACCCGCACGGAGGGAAGCGGGCCGGCCGACACTCCGGAAGCCTGCGTTCCCCCGGCGGGATCGGCCAGGGTGAAAAGCCAGGCGACCTTGCGGTACGATGTCGTCTTCATTCCCCAGGGATCGGCATTATCCTCGATGATGAGGAGTCGCGAGGCGTTGGCGTCCAGGATGTCCTCGCCTCCGGATCGGAAATGGCGGAGCAGGCCCGTCGCGACGTCGATTTCCCAGTCAAGATCCGATGTGAGGAACCGGATCGCGCCGTCTTCGGCCGAAAGCAGCGGCGCCGGGCGGGCCGTGATTTTTTCCAGCCGGATGCCGTAGCGGGTCAACCGGCCGGGCGCGAGATCCGCTTCGAAAACGACTTTCTTCCGCCAATCGAGCGAAAGGTTGCTGGCTTCTTTTTCCGCCTGGCAGGGGATGGGCCGCCCGTTCCGGAAAATCCGCGGGGCGAGAAATCCCCCGTCGAAATTCGGCTCGTGGTCCTGAAATTCCGCCTTGACGATCGTTCGGAGCTGCCAGGGATGGGGATTATGGATGAAAAGGGGAATTTCCCCTTCCCGGGCTTTGGACTCCCCGCCGGCCAGGGCGAAAAACGCTTTTGTTTTAATCCGGGAAGCGATTTCCAAGCCATGGTCGAGGAGCCGAATAACGCCGTCTTCCCCGGCCGCGATGGAGGAACCGGGAAGGAGGTCGTGAAATTCCGAAAAGGCCAAGTCGCGCGAGGCTTCGGCCAGTTCCTCTTTCGGGTAGGCCATCAATCCCTGGAAAAAAGCCGCGGCGGCCATTTTTTCGGCCGAAAAAAGGTCGTTTTCAAGGCGGCGGTGCCGCTTTTTCACCCGGGCCATGGAAGTATAACATCCCGGGGCCCAGGGATTGAGTCCGGTCGAAACGCGGGGGAGGGAGGCCCTCTTTTTATCGAGCTCCAGGAAATACGCATCAGCCGTTGAATGAAAAATATCAGCTTTTTTCGTCGATGCGGACAGTTCTCGGAGGTCCTTGAGGTCCTTTTTCGAGGGGCCTCCGCCGTGGTTCCCGATCCCCCAGAGAAGAAGGCTCGATTCCCGGCCTGGATGGCTTCGAATCCATTCCTCGACCTTCGCTCTAGCCCGTCCGCCCCGGGAGTTGTAATGGGCTTCGGCCCGGACGGCCAGGACTTCGGAACCGTCCGCCCCGGTCCAGACGAATGCGTCGGCCGGGAGGGGCAAGGCTTTTCGATCCGGGCGGCAAAAAAGATATCCCCGGTAACCGCTCCGGGCCAGGATTTGGACGAGCCCCCGAGTATGGCCGAACGGGTCGAGATTGGAGGCCGTCTTAGGTTCGATTCCGAATTTCTCCTCGAAATACCTTTTCCCCAGGAGAATCTGGCGGACGAAGGATTCGCCCGAGGGCATGTTGCAATCGGGTTGGACCCACCACCCTCCGAGAATGTTCCAGCGGCCGAGGCGGACGAGCTTTTTAATGCGCCGAAACAGGGCCGGTTCGTATTCTTCGGTCCAGCGATAGAGCAGGGCTTCGTTATGGCAGAAAACAAAGGCCCGGTCACGCTCGCAAAAATCGGCGGCCAGACGGAAGGTGGAGAGCGCTTCCCCGGCGCCTTCGGGCCATTCCCAGAGCCAGACGGGGTCGAGGTGGGCGTTGCAAAGAAGATGGATGCGCGGGCGGGCCATGGGTCCATTATATGGAAAACGAGTCCCCAAGGTCCATGAGGGAAAATTCTGCGGTTTTAGTGGAAAAGACCGGGTTTAAAATCGATGAAGATGCTGGCGAATGTATAAATTGCGAATCCCGTCAGGATGATGGCCAGGACGAGAAAGACGTGCTGGAGAGTCTTGGGCTTGAAGAGGTGATGATAGCGGGAAACGTAGTAGGAGAGGGTCGTGTACCAGATGAATCCGCCCAGGCCGCAGGAGAGGGCAAAAAGGTACGGCGCGGCCGCGTAGTTGAGGATCCAGCCGTGGCTGGAAGCCCAGCCGGCGGCCCCGATCCAGAATAAATAGAGTGAGGGGTTTGAGACATAGAGAAGGACGACCTGGAAGATCGGCTTGGGGGTGAAGGACGTCGGCAGCTTTTCGGTCTTGGGAGCGACCGGCTTTCTTGAAGTCAGGTAGAGGCGCCAACCGATCAGGAGCATGATGAGACTGGCGATGACTTTCAGGGGGACTTCGTAGCGGTTGATATTGACGGTGATGAGGGCGATGCCGAGCAGGCCGATAAGACAGAAGAGGAAATCCAGGACGGCGGCCGCGATCCCGGCGACGAAGCCGTGAAAAAAGTCCCTCTTCATCGATTGGGAGATGACGATGGCGTTGACCGGGCCCAGAGGGATGGCGGCCACAAAACCGAGGAAAATTCCAACGATTAGAAACATATTGACTGGAAAAATATCAAAAGAGGAGGCCAGGTGTCAATGTCAGGCGGCGGGGGGCTGAAAAGGACGTCCCGGCGGATTTTACAAGAAACTTGACTTTAGCAAAATGATAGGATATATTACATCCATTCCTGTTTCGCAGGCTGGACAGGATCCCCTCCTTATTACCCCCTTTAGCTTAATTCCCTGAAACAGCCTGCACTACTCCCTTGAGAGGGAACCCTCTCTTGGGTTCCCTCTCTGGCCTTGCCGTCCTATGGGACGCTTCGGAGCCAGGGCAACCGTCGCTTCGCTCCGTGCTCACCCTCCAATGTGACCTTTCGCCATGACCCATCCTAGCGTGGACACACACCTTGATAACCGTTATTGATTGATGGATTAATTCACAACTATTCGTTGTCGCTGCCCCTCATCCGACGCCTCACTCGCCTTTCGAGTCAAGGCAAGTCCTACGCGAGCCTTGCGAGCCAGGGCAATGTGACATTTCTCCATGACCCATGCCGGCGTTGACACACACCCCGATGGCCGTTACAGATTTCCGGTTGGGATTCGTTCGTACTCTCCGATGTGGCAGTTCTCCATGACCCATCTTAGCGTGGATGACGCCTTACTCACCTTGTGAGTTCAGGCAAATCCCACATGAGCTTTGCGAATAGAGGCACGCCCCTCGGCATCAATCACAGATAGACGGAATGGTTTTTTGTCCCCGATCCTGGCATTGATTGACGGATAAAGAAAAAGGGCGAGAGGGTTTCCCCTCCCGCCCTGTGTTCTTTACTGAATTCCGGCGGTTGTGCGAGAGCTTATTGCTGTCCGCCGAAGCTGTAGCCGACTCCGATCGAAAAGTCGATCGTTTTCCGCTGATAAAGCTCGCGGTAAGCGCCCAGGGGAGTCACCGCGTCGGCATAATAAGGGATCTGTTTGCTGTAATCCTTGTAGTCGGCGATCAAGGCGCCCAGGTCGATGTACAGGTTCGGGTTCAGCTTGATTCTCCCGCCGAAGCCGAATGTGTCGGCATTCAGGGAGTGGGTCAAGTCGGACTGGAACGCGTCGGCTAAGCCGTAACGCGACATCATGTAACCGGCGCTGACCGTGAACATGTCGGTGATGTCATACTCAAGACCGACGGCGACCTCGTAGGAATTCTTTTCGAGCAAATCCTGGCGACCGTCCCAATCGGCGTTCTTATCAAAATACAGGCTGACGGACAGGGCCGCCCGGAAAGCCGGGGAGATGGCGTAGTCGGCGCCGAAGGCCAGAATGGCCGGGATGTCCTCGTGGGACTTGACCCCGTCCGGGAACAAGCCGGTCCCGTCCACGGTCGTCTCGTTGGTCAGCTCGAGCTTGGTGTTGAACTCATAGCGGACGCTGATGTTCAGCTCGGGGATGGGATTCGCGTGGAGGCTGAGGATGGGGGTGAAGCCCGTTCCCGTCTGCTTGGCGTCGACCGTCGCATCGGCGACCGCGGCCGCATAGGCCGGCTGGCCGATGGCGTTGAAGAAGACGGTGGCCGGAATCATCGAAGCCGAGGGATTGATCACGGGATGATAGGGATTGATCATGACCGAGCCCAGATTTCCCTCATAGGTGTTCGTTGCCGTGATGTAACGGAAGCCGGCGGCTAACGAGAACATATCGCTCACGGCGTAGGACACATTGCCTTGGAATCCGAGGTAAATCGAGCTTCCGTTAAATGCGATGTCGGCCGAATAGGCCGTGGTCGGCAGGCCCAGCGAGGTGATCATCAGCGGAAGCATGGCCAGGTTGGTTTCAAACGAAGGGAGGCCGGTCGCGTAATCGGCCGAGCCGCCCCCGGCATTGGGGCCGAATCCCAGGGAGACCGCAATCTTGCCCTTCTTCCAGACGGCATAGGCGTCGGGGAAGATAGGAACACTGACCTTGCCTTCATACGTGCCGTTGTTAAGGAGAGGGAAGTCGTTGACGATGGTCTTAGTCTGGTTGATCATCTGGTTGGACAGGTAGATGTGCCAACCGTCAGCCAGCTTGACCAGGCCCGCCGGGTTATAATACACGGCATCCACGTCCCTGGCGGTGTTCCGGGCCAGAAGCCGGATGTAAGCCGCGCTCTGGTTCGTGTTGGTCACGATTGCCGCCTGGGCCATTCCGATAGCCAGCAGCCCGAGACCGAGGAAAATCATCATTTTTTTCATGGGGCCTCCTTGAAAATCGTCTTTTCTGCCGCTCTATAAGCGGAATGCGGAAACTATACTGATTTTCCGAGAATAATCAAGTGCAGGGGGAGGCTGGAGGGGGAGGATCAGATGTCGATCGAAAACCGCTCCGGGACCCGGTTTTCGGTCGCCTGAACCACGACTTGTCCCTGATTTTCGTTGGATTCGTCCTGATCGATCCCGGATTGAAGATAGAGGGAAGCGGCCTGGGCGACGATAAAGATCATGAAGCTGACGACGAGGAGGATATAGGCGATCAGGGCGATGGTCCTTGTCCGGGAGACTTTCCTGGCCAAGCCTTGGGGGGCAAAGACGTCGAACGACCATTTTCCTACGTACATAATGAAAATCATCAGCCCCAGGGCGAGACGAAGCCCGTAGGAGTTCTTAACCAGGTAGTCGGAGGGGGTGATAACGATCAAGGGGGAGACCATCCAGACGGCGAACAACAGGACGAGGAGATGAACCGAACCCCAAAAGATCTTGATCGGGTTCTGCTCGACGGCTTCGGATAGTGAATTTGGGGTCATCTGGATATTCCCTCGACATTCTATCATGTTTTACCGTTTAGACGTTTCGGGGTAGTGATTTCTTCCTCGGGGCTTCCTCCTTGACCCGGATTTCCGGCCGGATTATGATGCCTCCATCGAGCGTCCGCTCGGACCGAGGAGGAGATCCATGAAAAAGTTATCCGCTGTCGCGGTGGTTTTCGTTGTCGTAGCCGCCCTGCTGGCCTGGAGCTGCGCTCCCGGACCAAATGCGGCCGAGAAAACGCCCAACAACGAGGGCAAGGTGGCGGGATTCTGGTTTGGGGTCTGGCATGGATTGATCTCTCCGGTCACCTTCGTCATATCCCTATTCAGCAAAACCGTCCGCCTCTATGAAGTTCACAATAACGGCGGCTGGTACAATTTCGGTTTCGTTCTCGGGGCCGGCCTTTTCCTCAGCGGCGGCATCTTCGGGCATAAAAAGAGGAGATCGGACCGCTAAGCCTTCGCCAAGGCCTTCGCCTTGACAGTCGGCCCGCTCGGGGCTACTCTCCATTCATGAAGGGTTTTTCCGTCCGGGCGTATCCAATTATCCTTGTAGGGATGGTATTCTTCGCCGCCGCCCGGCTTTGCGAGGGTCAAACCATGAAAGAATCGACACGAAAGGACCGTCTCCCGGTCGTCGCCGGCTCGTTTTACCCCGACGATCCTGAGGAGCTGAGGCGGACCATCGAGGGCTTTTTTACGGAAGCGAAAAAAGGTCCCCTTCCGGGGCTCATCCGGGCTCTCGTCGTTCCGCATGCCGGCTACGTTTTTTCCGGGGGAGTCGCCGCCTCCGGATATAATCAGCTCGATTCGGAGCATTCTTACCAGCGCGTCTTCATCCTTGCTTCTTCCCACCGCGTCTCCTTGGACAAGGCCTCGGTTTATACGGGAGGCGATTACCTCACGCCGCTCGGAAAAGTCGAAGTCGATAGCGAGATTTCGGCCGTCCTGGCCAAGGACAGGGCGCATTTCACCGACGACCCGGCCGCTCACCGCGAAGAGCACAGCATCGAAGTCCAGCTGCCGTTCCTTCAGGTCGTCCTGAAGAAGCCCTTCAAGATCGTGCCGATCGTCATGGGCACCCAGTCTCCGGAGATTTGCCGGGGAATCGCCGCATCCCTCAAGCCTTACTTCACGCCGGATAACCTTTTCATCGTCAGCGCCGATTTCTCCCATTATCCGTCTTACGAAAATGCGAAAAAAGCCGACGCGGCCACGGCCGAAGCGTTCTGCGCGAATTCGCCGCAGAAGTTTTTAGACGGGCTTCGGGCCAATGACCGGCTTCGCATCCCGGACCTGGCCACGAGCATGTGCGCCTGGCCGGCCGGGTTGACGTTACTTTACTTGACCGAGGGAAATCCGGCCTTGAAGTTCAACCGGATCGATTACCGGAATTCAGGCGACACCAAGCCCTACGGCGACAAGTCCCGGGTGGTCGGCTATCACGCGATTGCCGTTTCCGAAGAGGCCGAACGGGCGTTCGAGCTGACGGCCGCCGATCAAAAGGCTCTCCTCCAGATCGCCCGGAAAACGGTCGAATCCGCGGCCCGGTCCCAGGCCCTTCCCGATCCGATTCCGGATTCCTACGGCCCCGCCCTGATGGCCAAAGCGGGCGCCTTCGTCACCCTGAAGACGGGGAGCGCGCTCCGGGGCTGCATCGGGATCTTCGAGTCGGAACAGCCGCTTTTCCGCGTCGTCCAGGAGATGGCCGTCGCCTCTTCGACCCAGGACCCGCGGTTCAGGCCCGTCCGGACGGGCGAGCTCGCGGACATCAGGATCGAAATTTCGGTTCTGACCCCGATGCGGAAAATTAAGGACATCAAGGAGATCCAGCTGGGCAAGCATGGGATCCTGATCCAGAAGGGGCTCCGCCGAGGGACGTTCCTGCCTCAGGTCGCGACCGAAACCGGTTGGACTCTCGAGGAGTTCCTGGGCCATTGCGCCGAAGACAAAGCCGGGATCGGATGGAACGGTTGGAAGGACGCCGACATTTTTATCTATGAGGCCCTGATTTTCGAAGAGGAAAAGCGCTGACCGGTGAACGCCCCGTATTGGCCGGTTCCCATCGGGATATTCCTGGGTCTCCTTTACGGTCTGAGCCTGCTGTTCGTCCGGTTGGATATCCTCAGCCGCCCGGTCCACCGGAGGATTTGGAACGTCGCCCTGCTCCTGACTTTCCTGTCTACGGCCGGCCTCGGTTTGCTCCTCGCCCTCCAGGTGAACGGCCGAGTGGAAATTCCCTGGTCAGAGAAGGCCTTGAAAATTCACGTCAATTTCGGCCTGGCTATGACTTTGATCGCGGCGATTCACCTGGCAGGGCGGATTTCGTATTTTTTCCGCCCGACGAAGCGCTCGGCCCATGTCCCCGCCGGTCCCCCGGCGGGAGTCGAGGCGCGGGCTCTTCCAACGCCGGCCGCGTTTCTCCTTCCGGCCGGCATCGGCTTTTCCGGGGTATGCGTCCAATCCCTCCTCATCCGGGATTTTCTGACCCTGTTCGAAGGGAATGAGCTGACCGTTTCCCTGGTCCTTTTTTTCTGGCTGCTTGTGACCGGGGCCGGATCGCTGGCCGGTTCGAGCAAGGGGCTTTCCGGGCGGATCGCCGCGGGCTATCCCGGCGATAAAACCGAAGCCGCGGTCAGAACCCTATTTCTTGTTCCGTTGGTCCTTTTTCCGCTGATGTCCATCGGAAAAAGCTTGCTGTTCTCCCCCGGCGTAGAAGCCGGGCCGCTGGCCATGTCCGGATTCCTGTTGCTCGTTCTCCTGCCGTTCTGCTTTCTCAACGGCTTCTCCTTCACCTGGACCGCCCGGGTTTTAAAGCGGGAGGGCCGGCCTTTGGGAACGGTCTACGGCTGGGAAAGCGCCGGCGGGGCGCTCGGGGGACTCTTCGTCACAGTGGCCGTTCTCCTCGGCCTCTCTTCGCCGGCGATTCTTGGCCTGGCCGGCTCGCTTTTTTTCTTCCTGTCGGCCTCGCTTTCCCGGCGGCGTGTCCGGACCCGTTGGTTTTTGCCGGCCGCCCTCCTCGCCGCAGCCGTCATTGTCCAGGCGTTCGCCGTCGATCGTCTGATCGTCCGACGGTTTCATCCGAACGAGGATCTTGTCGGAACCGTCTCCGGAAGCTCCGGCCGCCTGACCCTCACCCGGGCGGGCGGCCAGCTCAACGTCTATGAAAACGGCATCCTCGTCCATGCCTCCGGAAATACGATCGTCGACGAGGAGCTGGCGGCGTTCGCCCTGGTCCAAACCGATCGGCCGGTTGCGGTCCTGATCATCGGAGGCTTGTTGACCGGCCTGGCCGGCGAAGCGGCCAAGTTCGGCGCCGAGCGGATCGACATCCTGGAGACCGATCCGGATCTTTTCGGCCTGGCCCGAAAGCTTGGGCTGGCCGAAACCTTGCCGCCTGTCCGCTTGATCCGGAAAACGCCGGCCGCCTGGCTTCGAACATCCGACACGCGGTACGATGCCGTCCTGATCAACCTTCCCGGTCCGCTCAGCTTGAATCTCAACCGGTTCTATACCGCGGATTTTTTCCGGCGCGTCCGCGGCGTTCTCGATCCGGAAGGCGTTGTCGCGGCCGTCCTTCCCGGCACGGCCAACTATGTCTCCGAAAACGCCGTCGCCACTCTCGGCCCGGTCATCCGGGCGGCCCGGGAAACGTTCCGCGAAGCCCTGGTTTTTCCGGGCGAGAATAGCTGCCTTTTGATGTCCGACCGCCCCTTGACCACCGATATCCTGTCCGGCCTCGAGCGCCGAGGCGTTAAAAATACTTATGTCAATCCCGGTTATTTCGACGCGACGCTCTTCCGCGACCGGGTCGAGCTCCTCAATCGGGATGTCGGTCCCTCTGCCGTACCCAATACCGACTTGAAGCCGGCCGCTTTTTTAGCCCAGATCCGATGGTGGCTCGGTCGTTTTCCCGAGGATGTCCTTCTCCCCGGGGCGGCCGGGCTCATCGTCCTGATTCTTTTTGGAATCTTCACCGGAAACTCCCGCTTGGCCGGGATGTTCATCATGGGCGCGGCGTCCTCCGGATGGACCCTCACCCTCTTGCTCCTTCTCCAGATTGCGGCCGGGGCGATCTATCAATGGACGGGTTTACTTTTGGGGACATTTATGATCGGATTGGCGGCCGGAAGCACGCTCGGTCCACGCATTCTGAAAAAGGGCGGATGGGGGAGTGAAGCAATTCCCTTGGCGGTTTTTATTTCGGTCTCGGCTCTGGCGGGAGTTTTTTCCCCCTGTCTGGCCTATGGCCGCGGCCCTGCCGCCCTGAAGCTCCTGATTCTTCTCGGCCTCGGTTTCACCGTCGCGGCGGCCGTCGGGGCTTGCTTTGCGGCCTGGTCGAAACGGCTCGAGGGCTCCTCGGGGAAATCCGACCGCCTGTATGGTTATGACCTGCTGGGTTCGGCGGCCGGAGCCGTCGGATTCCCGATGGTCGCCCTTCCGCTGACCGGTTTCCGGAACGGATTGTATCTTTTGGCCGGGGCCGGCGTTATCGTTATGCTGATGACGGCCATGAGCGGGCGGAAGCAGAGGAACGGTTCGCGATGAACAAACGGGATTTTCTGAAGGGGTTGTTGGCCGCCGGCGGCGGTTGTCTGGCGGCCTGGGGCGGCCGGGCGTTTGCCGGGGAGGGGGACGGAACTCGGACCGTGCCCGTCGCGGACGAGAAAGAGGCGTCCCACTACACGCCGACGCCGCGCGGCGTCAAGTGTCTGATTTGCCCCAACGAGTGCACTTTAAAGGAAGGGGAGCTCAGCGATTGCCACAACCGGATCGCCCGGGGCAAGAAGCTGTATACCCTTGCTTACGGGAACCCCTGCGCGGTCCATGTCGACCCGGTGGAAAAGAAGCCCCTGCTTCATTTCCACCCGTCCTCCCTGGCCTTCAGCCTCGCCACGGCCGGATGCAACTTCGCCTGCCTCAACTGCCAGAACTGGGAAATCAGCCAAGTCAGCCCCCGGGAAACGCGCAACCAGAGCGCCAGCCCCGAGGCCGTGGCCGCCTCGGCCGCCCGCGAGGGTTGCCTCTCCATCGCCTACACCTATTCCGAGCCGGTCACCTTTTTCGAGTATATGCGAGACACGGCAACCCTGGCTCGGGCCAAGGGGATCAAGAACATCATGGTCTCCAACGGCTACATCAATAAGGGGCCGCTGCTTGAGCTGTGCCGGGTCATCGACGCGGCCAACATCGACCTCAAGTCTTTTGACCCCGGCGTCCATCTCAAGCTTACCGCCGGCAAGATCGAACCGGTTTTGGAAACCCTCAAGACGATGAAAGCCGAGGGTGTCTGGCTCGAGATCACCAACCTCGTCGTTCCCGGATGGACGGACGACTTCAAGATGATCGGCGAGATGTGCGATTGGCTGATGAAGGAAGGCTTCGCCGGCGTCCCCCTTCATTTCAGCCGATTCCAGCCGCTCCACAAGCTGACGCGGCTTCCGCCGACGCCGGTCCCGACTTTGGTCCGGGCCAAGGAGATCGCGGTCAAGGCCGGCTTGAAATTCGTTTATATCGGGAACGTCCCCGGCTTGGGCGGCGAAGACACGTCTTGTCCGGGCTGTAAGACCCTGCTCATCAAGCGGATGGGATTTGCCGTCCGGGACAACATCCTCAAGGACGGAAAATGTCCCCAATGCGCGACGCCGATCCCGGGTCGTTGGGGCTGATTTTTGTTATCGAGGGGGACCATGAAAAAAGAGGCGGTCGCCGGTCTCTCTTTCCTTCTTCCGGCCAAGCTGCGCTGGACGGCCCTTCTGGCCGCGAGCCTGGCTCTCTACGGCTTCTGGAATATCGGCTTCCTCTTCCTCCTTCTCGGACATGTCGGCTGGGTCTATCTTTGGACCCGGCTGATGGAACGGCTTCCGGCCGGAAGCGGGCGGCGGGCGGCGGCTTGGTGTGCCGCCGGCGGGCCGCTTCTCACGCTTTTCGTCTTTAAATACGGCCGGATGGCCTTGGAAGCCGTCGGCTCTCTTTTTTCGAACGCCGGGACGGCATCTCCGTTGACAACCTGGAAGCTCCTGGTCCCCATCGGCATATCGTTTTATACATTTAAGACCGTAAGCTATGTCATCGAGGTTTATCGAAAGCGGATTCCAGCCGAGCGGAACCCGGGGATCCTGGCCCTTTATGTCTCGTTTTTTCCCCAGATCCTGGCCGGCCCGATCGACCGTCCCCAGGACCTGATTCCCCAGCTCCGGCGGCCCCGAAATCCGAATCCCGACGATCTCGTTGCCGGGACTCGTCGGATCGTCTGGGGGCTTTTCAAGAAGCTGGCGGTGGCCGACCGCCTGGCTTATTTCGTCGGTTTTGTCTTCGACAGCCCGGCTTATCAGGGGCTGAATTTGATCTTCGCCGCTTATCTGTTCGCCTTCCAGATTTACTGCGATTTTTCGGGTTACACCGATATCGCCGTTGGTCTTGCCCGGATTCTGGGAATCGATTCCGCGGAAAACTTCGACCGCCCTTATCTCAGCCGCAACCTGAGCCGGTTTTGGGCGACATGGCACATGACCCTGTCCCGGTGGTTCCGCGATTATCTTTTCCTCCCCGTTAGCTATGGGATCATGCGCCGTATCCGCGGGGAGAAACTCTGGGGGATCAAGGCCGAGACCTGGGGCTACAGCCTGGCGATTATGTTCACCATGACCCTCTGCGGCCTGTGGCATGGGGCGGGATGGACGTATGTCTTCTGGGGGGCCTTGTTCGGCGTTTTTCTCGCGATCTCGGCCGCGACGCGAAAGCTCCGCAAGCGCCTGGTCCGCGTGACCGGCCTCATCCGGCATCCCCGCTGGCACAACGCCTTATCCGTTTTCCTGACCTTCAACCTGGTTTCCCTGGCCTGGATCTTTTTCCGTTCGGCCTCGCTCGACAAGGCCTTCCTTTACCTCAAGTATTTGAAGTTTAAAATCAACGGTCTGGGATTCGCCCACCTGGTCTTTGACATCATCCTGGTGCTTTTCTTCTTCATTCTGGAATCCCTCGGCCGCCGCTGGCCGCGAGCGTCCTGGTGGGAGAGGATTCCCGCGCCTCTCAAGCTGACGGCCGCCGCGCTGTTCCTCTGTCTGATCGCGATCCTGGCCGTCGACACGGCCAATGAGTTCATCTATGTCCGTTTCTAACCGGCCGGCCTCGTCCTGGAAAAAGCTCGCCCTCGGGCTTCCGGCCTTCCTCCTGCTCCTCTTTCTTTTCGACCGGGGCCTGTTCAGCCTGTTTCGCGTCATCGAGCGAAAGAGCTTCACTCTGTCTCTCCTGGAAGACAAGCTCCGAGCCGTGCCTGATCCATCCGGCTACGAAGTCCTGGCCCTGGGGAGCTCACGCGCCTTCGACGCTTTCATTCCGAAATTCGTGAATCCGGAGATCGGGAGCCGGATGTTTCGGGAGGCCTCGAAGGGCAAGGGACCGAAATACAATTATTATTTCTATCGGATGTACCGGGAGACGGTGGGGATTCCCAAGGTCGTCGTCTACGGGGTCGATTATTTCGTCTTCGGACTCGGCTCCCTGGCCCCGTTGCTTCAAAGTTTCCCGGAAAGCCGCGATATTCCCCAGACGGCATCACCCGGCGTTTCGTTGTTGCTGGCCAACAAGAACCGGGTCGATCAATTCATCAACGAAGCTTTGAACCGCTTTCAGGAAAAAATCCACTTGGGACCTCAGAAGGTCGACCCGGAAAAGAACGTGGCCGACATGGAGGCGTTCGCCGGCGAAAGCGTTTTCGACCCGAGCCACGTTGTGACCGAGATCCCGGCCGATTTCGAATCGAAAAGATCGGCCTACAGCCCCTATCCCGGCGAGGAAGGGATGTATTTTTCCGAGCTTCTTCGGGAGCTGAAAAAGGACGGGGTCGCGATTCTCCTGGTCACGATCCCGGACCACGTGGGGACTTTCCGGACCTATCGGGACTATGGCCGATTCCTCCAGGAACAGCGGGATCTGGTTCGGAATCTCGATTACGAAGGGCGCGGTTTCTTTTTCGATTACAATTCCCCGTCGCTTTTCCCGACGGACGACAGGGATTGCTTCCTCAACGGCGGCTACGGCGTGGCCAATTCCCATCTCTCGGCCAAGGGGGCGGAGATCTATTGCCGGATGCTCGCCCGGGATATCAAAAAGATCCTGGAAACTATGACGCGGCCCTAGCGGGCCGGCGAGGACTTGGGGATCTTGACCGCCTGAGGCGTTTTCGTCCCGGTCATCTCAGGGGCGGCCAATCGTAGATGCGGGCCAAGGCGGCCAGGATCTCGAAGGCCAGCGCTTCGCCGTTGTTTCCATTGAGCATGACGATCGCCCCCTCGCGCCGCTCCGGATAACCGATCAGCCAGCAGACCGAGCCGGGATAATTGTTGCCGGGATGAAGGATTGTGAGGGCCGGTCCTTCTCCCTTGACGAAGACGCCTAACGCATCGCTCATCGGCTGGCCGAAGATACGCGGATCGAGCTCGACCGCCGGGCGGAACATGGTTCGGGCCGTCTCCTGTGAAAGAAGCCGCGTCGACGCGCCGCGATAGGCCTCTATCAGCTCGATCAGGAGCCGGGCCAGGTCGGAGGGCGTGGACATCAATCCGCCCTGGGCCTGGGCGCTCGGGTGCATGGCCGGGGCGGCGGCTTTTCCGCTCTCGTCGTGGGGCAGGGCTTCCCGCTCCCGCCGATCCGGCGGAAGGGGATAGGTCAAGGTCGCCGACGTCATCGCCAAAGGCTTATACAGGACCTCGGCCATGATGGAATCGAGCTTCCGGCTCAGGGAATCCTCGAGAATCAACTGGAGAAGGACATATCCCACGTTGGAATACTGCCATTTGCTTCCCGGTACCGATTCGGGAATGGCGGCTTTATTCTTGGCCGGGACTTCGCCCTTGACCACCTGAAGGAGAGTCGGAGCGCCGGCCTTTTCGTCGTAACCCATGTTGGTCGACGGTAACCCCGCCTGGTGCGTCAGCAATCTCCGGAGGGTCACTTTTTCCGTTTTCGTGAATTCGTTTTCGGGAACTTTCCAGGACTTCAAATAGGAGTTGATGTCGGCATCGAGGTCGAACCGGCCCTGGCCGACGAAATAAAGAACGGCGGCGGCGACAAGCGCCTTGGTCGTCGAAGCCGCTTCGAACAGCGTTTCGGGAGTCACGCCTTTCCCGCTTCCCGCTTCGATCTCGCCGTATCCCTTGGCCCATTCGATGCGGTCGTTGCGGATGACGGCGAGGCTTACGCCGGGGACTTTGTAAAAAGCCATCCGTTCGGCCAGGGTTTGGGATTTGGGGGCCGGGGCGTTCGGCTTGATCGGTCCCTGAGAGAGAGGTTGGAGTCCGTTTTCAAACGCTTTGATATCCTGCCCGGTATCGAGAGCTTTTTGACGCGCCGGAGCGGCTGGAGCCGAAAATGCGAGCCAAAGGGCTCCCCATCCAAAGATAATCAACACTTGAGACTTGTTCATCGAGATGTGTCTCCAAAAGGGGCCTTGAGACTTTCCAACCAGGCGACGATGATATCCAGAACCCGCGGGCCGTACAAGGATTTTCTTCCGCTTTACGCGCCGTCCATCGATCGTTTTCAGGCATAATCCGCCGCCATAAAGGATACGGATTCGGGAAGCGAAATGTTCCCGGCATGCTTGACAATCGATGCGCCGTCGGGCATATCATCTCTCACCCGCCCATGAAACCGGCTTAAGGAGAACCCCATGCGCTTCGGTCGATATTTGTCTTTCTTCGTCCTGACGGCGACGGCGATGCTCCCGGCCGCAGGCCGCGATGAGAGCCCGTCCGGCCGGGCCCAGGCACCTCCCCAGGCCGTGGCCGGCAAGATCGAACCCGAGCTTGTCGCCGGTCTCCCTCCTTCCGATTTCAGCCGGGCTTATTTTGCCGGGAAAACCTACTGGTATTGGCTGAAGCTCAGCCCCGCCTCTGCCGAATATCTCCTGGCGTCGATCAGCGAATTCAAAACCGACCGGACGGCCAATTCGAGAGAATTCGGCGAGAGCATCTTGTTTCAACAAAAGGCCGACGTCCGGAGCCTGCTCTGGACGGGCAACAGCTTCCGCTTTCAGATCGCCGATGCGAACTTCGCCAAATATGCCTGCCCGCCCGGCGTTGCTCCCGCGAGAATTCCGGGAGTGACCGCCCGGCGAATAGAAGGCACGATGTCCGATGACGGCCGAAAAATCCTCAAGCTCAAGGTGACCCAAACTTACAAGCATTGCGACGTTAAAGATAAGAATCTCTTCGTCGCGACCAAGGTCATCGAAGCCGAATTCACCAACCTGCCGCTGCGGAAGGCGACCGGCCTCCTTATGGGGGAGCGGCGGGGCGTCATCCTCGAATACGGCTTCGACGAAGCCGACATGGCCAAGCATCTGGTCCGCGGCACGCCGAAATTCTTGAGCGGAAAACTCTCCTTTCAATTTTCCGTGACCGAAGAGCCGCGGCCGGGAATCGCCGGCCGGGTGACGGCCAGGAAAACCGCCGGAACGCCGAGCCTGCCCGGCGCGTACGCGCTCCATCCCGATGTCTTTCCCCTGGCCGAAGCGGCCGTTTCGCTATACCGTGACGGGGCCCTCATCCAAACGGAAGCCACCTCGGCCGACGGTTCCTATTTCCTCGGCATCAAAGGACCCGCCGACAAGCTGACGATTAAAATCGAATTGAAGCATGGGGCCTCTTCTCCCTCCGTATTCCGGATTGTCCTGGACGCCGGGACCGAGGCGATCTCGGCCGAGACGCCTTCTTTTTCCATCCCCGCAAATCTTGCGGCGCCGATCCAGAAAGACATCGAATGGAGCGAGGCGGCCGGCCTGACGCTCGCCGGAATCGCCAAGGACCGGCTTTACGATACGGCTCTGGCATACTATTACATTCAGCAGGCCTGGCAGCTCATCTCTCGGAGCATCCTGGGCCGCGTCCCCGCCCTGGCGTTTGATCCGCCGCTCATGGTCCGGACGTTTTCGACCGATCCGGTCGTCCTAAAACAGGACGCTTATGGCGATATGAGCAAGCCGGACCTCGGCTTGTCGGCCGCCCGCAGCCGGAGCGCGGATAACCTGAGGCCGGGAACGATCTGGCACGAGCTTGGCCACGTGATTATGGGGGTCATGGTCAAACACGAGTTTCCGAGGTTCTGGGAAAATCCGGCCTGGAAGGACTACCACGCCGGCTTCGAAAATCCCGACACGATCAGCTCGTATATCGAGGGATTTGCGACGTTCTTCGCCGCCCTGGTCAACACCCATATCGGCAAGGCCAAGCCGGGCGTCATCGACGTCAACATCTATTCCCGCAATCTCTCGCTTCCCGAGGACATGCCCTGGACCCAACGCGGCGAGATGGAGGAATTTGCGGTGGCGAGCCTTCTCTGGGACCTGGTTGACGGAGACAGGAATACGACCCGGCAGCAAACCACTCAGAACATGCTCCAGTCGACTCATCTCGATTTCGATCCGCCTTTCCCCGGGGACACGCCGGCCGTCGATTACGCGGATGAAGTCGAAATCGAGCCGGGCCGGTTTTTCGGCGTTCTCAGTGCGCCGAGCGGCCTCGACCTCAATCCGTCCGTGTCCTCGGAATCGCCGGTCTGGGACATCCGGCAGCTCTACAGCGTCCTGAAGGCCGAGGGCTTCGGACAGAAGCCGGCTGCCGACCATCCGGATTTGACGAGGCTTGACGAAGTCTTCATCGCCCATGGCTTTTTCGCCGACGCGAAGCCGCAGAACCTGTTCTACGATAAAGGCGAAGAGATCGGGTACGCGGCGAACGGCGGGGTCATGGAGTATTCCTGGCCCGACCCGAACGGGAGCCGGCAGGTCCTTAAGAAGTTCGAGGCTCGCTTTCAACCCAAACGCCGCATTCCTCCGCCTCCACCGGGCACGCGATTGGCTTATACGGCCGTCGACGCCGCCGGTCGACCGGTCGATGTCCGGGATTTCGAAGTCGAAGTGAAGTATGGGCCGCCCTACGATTCCTACGGTTATCGCTTCCTCGTGTCCGCCCCGGCCCCGGGATTCCTCCCCGTTCTCTGCGCCGATCCGATGATCCCCTCGACGACGGTTATCCGCCCGCTCCTCGCGCAATTCCGGGCGGAGAGGGACCTGGAGATTACAGGCGAGGCGTACTGGACGGCCATGTCCGGGACCAAAGATGGAGTTTTCCTCAAACACGAGTTTAAAATGATTCCGGAGGGCGCCGCGGCTGCAGCGGCAGTCCCGGTTTCCACGCCGGGCACGGTTCCCGTATCGGCCGGAACCGGCGGCGGATACGTCGGCCCCGTGATCCCCAAAGGCCCCGGCGTGATGACGATCGTTCTTGTGTTTCTTGGAGCCGCAATCGCCGGTTTGATTGTCGGCATCGTCATCCTCCGGCGGAGAAAGTGAGCTTCCCGGATTCCCACTGATAATTCTCCTCGAGATGATGATAATGAAGGCCTGCGATCCGGTTGTATCCAAGTATTCGATGTGCTATGGTTTTTACAACGGTGGGATTGATGATTATTGGAGGGAATGATGCATTCCGGAAAAAACTCGTTCCTGATTCCGATCGCGATCTTTGTTTTCATCTCGATCTCGGCGGGGGGTGAGAACCAAAGGAATCTTGCCCCGCAATCGATGAGTCGTTTTCCGGCCTTGAATCCCCTGCGGGCGCATCTTCCCAATCGCCTCTCCTGGAACACCTTCCAAGGATCTTATGACAACGATGCGGCCAATGCCGTCGCGGTAGACAATGCCGGCAATGTTTTTATCACCGGGGTCAGCTACGCCGGCTGGGGCAGACCCGTCAACCCCTTCACGAGTTCCTTTTATGGTTCGGATGCATTCGCGGCCAAATTCGACAGGCACGGCAATCTCCTGTGGAATACCTTTCTCGGGAGCGGAACGGATATTGTTCCCTGCGGCCTTGCCGTTGACGGTGGCGGCAATCTTTACGTCGCGGGCGGGAACAAGTTGAATCCCGGATATGGGAGGGCCATCTATATTGCCAAACTTGACGGCGAAGGCAACCGGCTGTGGAACAAGTCCACCGGTTCCCCGTACGGGCACATTACGGCCCGGGCCCTGGCCCTTGACGGAAGCGGCAATCTTTATGTGACAGGAGAATATCCGGAAGGCTGTTGCGGTTTTTACGATGGTTTTGTGGCCAAGTTCGATCACGACGGCCACCCGCTCTGGACGCGATTCCTTCAATGGACGAGTTATGAATCGGGCTTCGCGATCGCGCTTGACGGCGATGGAAACGCCTATGTTGCGGGACATCGCTATATCAACGGAAAATTCGATGCCTTTGTGACCAAGCTCGATCAGGACGGAAATCTCTGGTGGACCGCGTTTATCGGAGGCGGCGACACGGATAAAGGCTTTGCGATTGCGCTGGACGGCAGCGGAAATGTCTATGCTGCGGGATTCAGCGCATCCAGTTGGGGAACCCCGCTCAATCCCCATTCCGGGGGCGACGATGTCTTTGTGGCCAAGCTCGATAACAATGGCAACCGGCTCTGGAACACGTTTTGCGGGGGTGCGGGTGCGGATGAAGCTCGTGCCCTTGCCGTCGACGCATACGGCAATATTTTTGTCTCCGGATACAGCAACGCGAGCTGGGGCGCGCCGTTGAATCCCCATTCCGGTCTTTCCGATATCCTGTTGGCCAAGCTCGATTCCGAAGGCCATCGGTTGTGGAACACCTTTCTCGGGGGAGAGGGCAATGATCAAGCCGTCGCCCTCGCGCTGGATGTCGATGGCAATATGCATTTGGCGGGGTATAGCGGTGAGACATGGGGAATCCCGGTCAATCCCTTCCGAGGGGATGGGGATGCCGTTGTGATCAAGGTGGCCCAAAACTATACGGCGAATTTCACGGCCGGAATCGGCGGCCTCTTGACCGGAAACACGATCCAAGTCGTCGATCAAGGCGGCGAATGCACGCCGGTTTTCGCGGTTCCGGATCGGTATTATCTGTTCTCGGACTGGACCGGGACAAACGGCTTCATGACAACCGCCCAGAATCCGGTGGTTGTGACAAACGTCGCGGCGGATATGACGATCACCGCCAATTTCCGTAAAATCCTGCCGCCGATCCAACGCCTCTGCGAACACGTGATGAATCGATCGCCGCGGCGCGTCGAATATATCAATGTGCTGTGCTGGTCGGCCAATCCCGGCAACTCCGATATCGGCGTCAGCGCGTACCGGGTGTATGAAATCATCAACGAAGCGCGGATGCTCATCGCGGAGCTCGGCTTGGAAAAAACCGTATACCTGCATCGCCAAGCGGGAACAATTCAGCGGACTTACCACATCGTCTGCCTGGTGAACAGTGTCGAAGGGGAGCCGCTCGTCGTCACTCTTTAAGCGGTTCCCGATGGTTTGACATTGCGTCGTGCTCAAACGTATATTTGCGGGAAGAAAAAGCTCAAGGAGCGACATATGAAAAAAACAGCGGTTCTTGCCGGTATTCTTCTGCTCGGTTCGGTCTTGTTTGCCTCAACAACGCCGCAGGAGCGCCTGGCGTCATTCGAAAAACATATGGCCATGAAGGAAGCCTCTCTTCTGCGCCAGGTGTCCTGGCGCAATGTGGGGCCATATTTTATGGGCGGCCGAGTCGTCGATATCGAATCCTACACGCACAACCCGCATAAGATCCTTGTCGCCGCCGCGACGGGCGGTCTCTGGATGACGGAGAACAACGGCACGACATGGCGCTCGCTCATCGACAACGAATCGTCTTTCGGTCTCGGCGATATCGCCGTCTCGGAAACGAACGAGAATCTGATCTGGGCCGGGACGGGGGAAGAGAATTCGGGCCGGAGCATCTATGCCGGAACCGGCGTGTTCAAGAGCGTCGACGGCGGAAAAACATGGAGCCATATGGGCCTGGCCGATTCGCACCATATCGGGCAGATTGTGATCAATCCCAAAAACAACGACATCGTTTATGTCGCGGCCATGGGCCATCTCTTTACGGACAACGAGGAGCGCGGCCTCTTCAAAACGACCGACGGCGGAAAAACCTGGGAGAAGGTTCTTTATCTTTCGCCCAAAACGGGCGTCATCGACGTCGTCCTGGATCCCCGCGATCCTGACATTCTCTACGCCGCCGCCTGGCAGAAAGACCGCAAGGCCTGGAATTTCGTCGAAAACGGCCCGGAAAGCGCCATCTACAAGACCAAGGACGGCGGAAAAACATGGAAGAAGCTCGGCGGCGGATTCCCGCAGGGCGAGTTCGTCGGGCGTGTCGGTTTAGCCGTCAGCCCCAGCCGCCCGGACACCGTTTATGCGATCCTCGATAATCAGGAACCCGGCCCGGCCCGGAGGCTGCAACAGGAAGCCAAGAGCGGCTTGAAGGCCGATGCGGTCAAGGCCATGAGCATCAAGGATTTCCTGGCAATCGATCCGAAAAAGCTCGAGACGTTTCTGAAAGAAAATTATGCTCCCGCCATGTTCACGGCGGACAAAGTTCTGGCGGCGGTGAAAGCCGGCGAGCTCACGCCGCCTGAGCTTGTCGTCGCGTTTTCCGGCGGGGCGATGGCGATGATGTTCAGCGAGTCGATCAAGGGGGCCGAGGTTTATCAAAGCACGGACGGCGGCGAGACCTGGCGGAAAACGCATGCGGAACCCATCGCCAACATGGTCTTCTCGAGCTATGGTTATTACTTCGGCCAGATCCGCGTTTCCCCCGACAATGAAAACATCGTCTATGTCCTGGGCGTTCCGGCCTTGAAATCCGTCGACGGCGGCAAGACCTTCAAGGAAATTCCCGACATGGGAGGAAACTACGGGACGCGCCTCGACGACGTCCATCCCGACCATCACGCCCTCTGGATCAATCCCGGTAATCCCAAGGTCCTTTGGCTGGGGAACGACGGCGGGTTGAACGTTTCCTACGACGGTGGAGCGACGTTCCAAAAGGTCAACAACATTCCGCTCGCCCAGTGCTACACCGTGAGTTTCGACATGGAGAAGCCCTACAACCTGTTTGTCGGGCTCCAGGACAACGGCGTCAATATGGGACCGAGCGATTATGTCTATGGAAACCGCGACAAAGAATGGAAAATCATTATGGGCGGCGACGGCGCCTTTGTCGAACCGGCCATCAGCCGAACCCCGGCTGCGCCGGGCCGCCCTTCGGCCGAAAGCGCTGGGCCGGAATTTTCCGATCCCGATACCGTTTACGCCGCATCCCAATTCGGCGCGATCACCCGCTTGAATCTGAAAAACGAGGCGTTGTCCCGATCCATCCGGCCGCGGTCCCTGTCCGTTCAACCCGCTTATCGCTTCAACTGGCTAACGCCGTTCTTTGTCTCCCGGCATAATCCCTATACGATTTATCTGGGCGCCAACAAGGTCATGAAATCCGTGGATCGGGGAGACAACTGGATCGAAATCAGCCCCGACCTGACGGATCGGAGCAACATCGACGGCAACGTCCCCTACGCCTGCATTACCGCCTTGGCCGAATCCCCCTTGGCGCCGGAGGTGCTCTATGCCGGGACGGACGACGGCAACGTCTGGGCGACGCGCAACGGGGGCGGCGTCTGGGAAAAAATCATGGCCGGCTTGCCCAAGAAATGGGTGACGCGCCTCGTCGCCTCGCAATTCCAGCGCGGAAGGGTTTACCTGACGATGATCGGCTACCGCGAGGACGACTTCAGCGCTTATGTGGTCGCGTCGGAAGATTACGGCCGCACGTGGGCCCCAATTAAGGCCAACCTTCCGGAGGAGGGGATCAACGTCATCCGTGAGCATCCCATGAAGGAAAATCTCCTCTTTTTAGGAACGGACTTGACCGTTTATGCGACCTTCGATCGGGGCAAGGAATGGCATTCTCTCAAAGCCGATCTGCCGACCCTCCCGGTTTACGATCTGAAAATCCATCCGCGGGAAAAGGACCTGATCATCGGGACCCATGCCCGCGGCGTCTACATCCTCAAGATCGATAAGATCGAGCAATTCACTCCGGCGATCCTGGCCAAGCCGCTTCATGCGTTCGATCCGGCCGAGGCGTTCGTCTATCCGTCAAACATCGCGATATCCGGCGGAGCGTTTGAGGGATTCTCGACCTCGTTCGAATTCTATACCTCGGTCGAAGGTCCCGCCAAGATCGTCATCAAAAACACCGAGAATCAAACCATAGGGAAGACCCTCGTGGTCCAAGCCATCCGAGGCTTGAATGCGGTGAAATGGGATCTTCGCAAGGATGACGGCAAGTCGATGGTCACGCCGGGCAAATATTCCGTCGAATTTCAAGCCGGGGGCGCGATGGAAACAAAAACCCTGGTTGTCGGCTATCCGCGGAGAGGTTGATCTAGTTGCTATTGCGGAAGATATCGGGTAAAGTCGAGATAAATGCTGAAGCCTCCTTTTAATATCGCCTTTATCGGCAATTATTCCCCGCGCCTTTGCGGCATCGCGACGTTTACCACGGATCTCTGCGAAGCGGTTGCCAAGCAGCTGGGGCGCCGGTCGAACGTCTTCGCCGTTGCCGTCAACGACACGGACCAGGGCTACCCCTATCCCCCCCGGGTGGAATTCACCATTCAACGGAACCAGCAGAGCGATTATTACGAAGCGGCCAACTTTATCAACGCCAGCAACGCCGACGTGGCCTGCGTCCAGCATGAATACGGGATCTACGGCGGCTGGGACGGCATTTATATCCTTTCGCTGGTCTCCAGCCTCAGCGTGCCGGTGGTGGTGGTCCTGCATACGGTGCTGAAAAATCCCACCCCCAACCAGAAAAAGATCATCCAAGAGATGGCCCAACGGGCCGGTTGCCTGGTCGTGATGAGCGACTTGGCCGTGACCTTGCTCCAAGAGGTCTATGGCGTGCCGTCCGGGAAGATCATGAAGCTCTATCACGGCACGCCGGATTTTTCCTCGCCGGACAACCTGCGCTATAAGAAACGCTTCCAGGTCGAGGGGAACCAGACGCTGCTGACCTTCGGTCTGCTCAGCCCTAATAAGGGAATTGAAACGGTCATTAAGGCTCTTCCCGGTCTGGTTCGAGATTTCCCTAAATTGATCTATGTGGTGCTGGGGAAAACCCACCCTAACATCCGCCGGGAATACGGCGAGAAATACCGGACCGACCTCGTCGCCCTGGTCGACCGTCTGGGCCTGCATGAGCATGTCATCTTTGACGATCGCTTCGTCAGTCTGGAAGAGCTCTGCGGCTGGTTGCTGGCGACGGACATCTATATCACCCCCTATTTGAACGAAGCGCAGATTGTCAGCGGCACTCTGTCCTACGCGGTCGGGGCCGGGACGGCCATCATCTCCACCCCGTACTGGCATGCCCGGGAGCTCCTCGCCGAGGGACGGGGGATCTTGTTCGGCTTTGCCGACGTGGCGGCTTTAGCCGCGGCCCTTCGCGATCTGTTGGCGGACAAAGCCAAGCTAAAAGCGATGCGCGCCCGGACCCACCAATTCGGGCGGCAGATGCGCTGGGAAATCGTCGCGGAAAAATACCTGAAGCTGTTTCAACGAACGGCGGAGGCCGCGGCCAAAAGGTCGCTCATCCTGAGGACTCCCGCGCTG
>Ga0105099_10000184_pt1 | contig 41183 bp, 39 predicted proteins | sample PPLLak3cmMay2015_2_FD_79138 | JGI IMG/M metagenome (GOLD analysis project Ga0105099, IMG submission 79138) | Freshwater sediment microbial communities from Prairie Pothole Lake near Jamestown, North Dakota, USA - PPLs Lake P8 Core (1) Depth... | ecosystem: Environmental > Aquatic > Freshwater >... | reverse complement strand
GAAATGGGCCAGAAATTAGCAGAACTGAAAGACTATCTTTGACTTCGATAACAAGGAAAAAAGATTAAAAGAGATAGAATTTCTGATATCGAAAGATAATTTCTGGGAAAGCCATGAGAAGGCGACGCCGCTTCTCAAGGAAAGAAGGCTCCTTTCAGGCAAGATAGAAAATTTCAGAAAACTAACCATCGATTTTGAAGAAAGTGAAATCCTGTTTAATCTGGCTATTGAAGAATCCGACTCAAAAACCATCGAAGAAGTCTCCCGCCAGCTTCAGAATATCAGAGAAAAAATAAAAAAATATTCTCTTGATCTCATGTTAGACGGCGAAGACGACCAGAACAACGCCATCGTTTCTATCAATGCTGGGGCGGGAGGAACCGAGGCGCAGGACTGGGCGGAGAAACTCTTCAGGATGTACGCAAGATGGGTTGAAAGAAAGGGCTTCAAGTTTGCGCTTATAGATTTTCAGCCCGGCGACGAGGCTGGAATCAAAAGCGTGACATTCACAGCCGAGGGTGATTATGCCTATGGATATTTAAAAACCGAAAAAGGAGTTCACCGCCTCGTAAGAATATCTCCTTTCAATGCAAACGGAAAGCGGCACACCTCCTTTGCTTCGGTATTCGTATATCCCGAACTCGATAATGATATAGAGGTCGAAATCGACGAAAAAGATCTCAGGATAGATGTATTCAGGGCGAGCGGCGCGGGCGGGCAGCACGTCAACAAAACAAGCAGCGCCGTCAGGATAACGCACGCTCCGACAGGAATAGTGGTTCAGTGCCAGCAGGAAAGATCCCAGCACAGGAACAAGGAAATGGCTATGTCCGTCCTTAAATCCCGCATGTATCAGCTTGAAAAGCAGAAGCAGGATGACAAACTTCAGGAAATGCATGACGGCAAGGAGGAGATAGCCTGGGGGAGCCAGATAAGATCTTACGTGCTTCACCCTTACCAGATGATAAAAGATCACAGGACAAACATCGAAACGGGAAATGTTAACAGCGTTCTTGACGGAGCGATTGATCCTTTCATAGAGGGCGTCCTTCTTTCGCGGAAAATTTTAAAATAATCGATTAGAATTTGATGTTATTGTAAAAAGTCATATGCTCTCTTAATGAGCTTTTTGGGTATTTTTAATCACTTCGCTAAATCACAAGAACTCTCTCGCCTGTGGCGGGATCAAACAGCTTGTGTTTTTTAACGCTCAGTTCTTTAAAAATCTGTTTCCCAAAAATCTCAAATCCGTTCGCATATGACTTTTTACAACTCATTGATAATAATAGGTGTATTGAACATGCTGCAGAAACTTTCAATCAACCCGGTTGATATTCTTTGCGAATATTATGACCGTGATTCAAAAACATTTGAAATCCTGCTCAAACACGGCGAGCATGTTGCGCAAAAAGCGCTGGATGCTGCAGGGAAGGTGCTTCATCTTAACCCGGATTTGAAATTCATTGAAGAGGCTGCCATTTTACATGATATAGGAATCTTTAAAACAGATGCACCGCAGATAGGATGCTTCGGAGCACACCCTTATGTCTGCCATGGATTTTTAGGCAGGGAGATTCTGGAAAAAGCCGGCCTGCCGAAACATGCCCTTGTGTGCGACAGGCATATGGGAACCGGAATATCGGCTGAAGAGATTGTAAAAAGCGGGCTTCCGATCCCTGCGCGTGATATGATTCCGGTATCAATAGAGGAACAGGTCATATGCTATGCGGATAAATTTTTTTCAAAAAACCGGAAACTCATCGTAAAAAAAAATGCGGAAAAAGATATTCTGCGCACACTTGAATCTTACGGGAACGGTTCTGCAGAAAAATTTAAATCATGGCAATTGATGTTTGAATAGCATTTGAGGATCACCTAAAAAAATCGGTGATCCAGGATTGAAGCTCACCGCTGCAAGCAGCGAGAAATGCGCTCGCTGTTTCGGTTCAAGAGGTCAGGTGTTCCGGAGAAAGAAAAGCCCGTCAGAACTTCAAAAGAAATATCGGAGAAGTTGAGAGAATGCTGAAACAAGACCTTAAAAAAGCCCTTCGATTTTATTTCATAACGGACGACAAAGCGCCTGCAATCGAGCCCTTTGCCCAGGCAAAGATCGCCATAAAAGCCGGAGCAACGATAATACAGTACAGAAACAAGTCCTTTTCTTCGGGTTATTACAGGGAAGCTGAGGAAATCAGAGATTTCTGCAAATGCAACAACATACCTTTTATCGTAAATGACAACATCCTTCTCGCCAAAGCTTTGACGGCAGACGGAGTTCACCTGGGCCAGAGTGATGAAACACCTTCCGTTGCGAGAAAAATTCTGGGCACTGAAGCGGTTATAGGAATATCCATCTCCACCCCGGATGAGCTTGGAAGGACTGTTCTCACTGACTGCGATTATATCGGAACAGGCCCTGTTTTCGCCACCGGCACCAAGGAAGACACAAAAAAGGTAACCGGTCTTTCAGGACTTCAGTCGATTGCCGAAAAAGTTTCCCTGCCGGTCGTCGCGATAGGAGGCATAACCGAAAAAACGGCTCAGTCATGTTTTCTCCACAAAGCTGACGGGATCGCGGTGATAAGCTCCATTTCGAGGGCTTCCGATCCGTTGCAGGCGGCGCTTAAGATCGGCTCGGCCTGCTCCTGCCCTGCTCGATCTTTATTACACACCCCGTGGGATGACGAATTCGGACTTATCGAAAAACTGTTGAAAAACGTGCCTGCATCATTGAACATGATAGTTCCTCCGGGAGATGACGCCTGTCTCCTTGCCCCGGTTTCAAACCCGGTGATTACGACCGATACACAGAAGGAAGGAATTCATTTCAGGCTCAGCTGGCAGACTCCGGAAGAAGTTGGAATTAAAGCTGTCGAAGCGACACTCAGCGACATTGCCGCCTGTTATGCCAGGCCGGTAATTCTCTTCATCAATCTTTCACTTCCTTCTTATGTTTCAGACAGTATGATCGAAGAGATCTACAAGGGCGTGGCCAAAAGCCTGAACCGCCATGAATGTTCGCTCGGAGGAGGAAATATATCAGCTGGAAACGAGTTGTCGCTGGATCTCTTTGCAGTTGGAGCTGGAAGAAATGATATATTCCCCAAGCGTTCGAATGCAAGGCCGGGATACGGGCTTTATTCCACGGGCCCTTTGGGCCTTGCAAGGGCAGGTCTTGAATCACTAATAAAAAACGACACCAGTTTTAACAGCCTTGTATCAAAATTCAAATTCCCGGCGGCAAGATTCGATGCAGCCCAGATACTTGCCGAAGCGGGAGTTGACTGCGTCATGGATATAAGCGACGGCCTTGCCGGCGACTCCTGCCATATCGCAAAGGCTTCCGGAATAACGGTTGAACTTGATCTGATGTCCTCTCCTTTTGACCCGTCCCTTGTTTCTTTCTGCAGGAAATACGGTAAAAAACCGGAAGAAATTGTCCTCGCGGGCGGGGAAGATTATGAGCTTCTCTTTGCCTGCCGTCCTGATATTTATAAAACAATTTCGGATAAACTGAAAGGCTCCTTTCAGGTCGGGCGGTGCCTGCCTTTTAACGGAAAGCATGTAATTAGCATTCCCGGAATTGATTCTTTTCAGCACGGGAAAAAATAGCTTGCATTCCGATTTCCGCATTGCTAAGCTTCATCCAAAATCCGATTGGGGTGTTCCGCCGCACACGGCGGAAACCTTTGGAGAACACCCAATTTTGCCCAAGTACACGGAAGGCGATTATTTCAAACGCAGGAATACATTGAAGTATTTCGAGTATTGAAATTTGAGCCTGACACAGTAATCGGGCAAAAGGGGGCATTATACAAAGGTTTCCGGACGGGACTGAGAAAAAACCCACTGAACCTGATACAGTTAATGCTGTCGTAGGGAACTCGGAGAATATGACCCATGAAGGCAACTTTCCTTCCCCTATTCTTCCAGAAGTTTTCCCGCAGCAACAAAAATGGTTTCCGGCCCTCGATTATCGGATATATAGATTTTTTACAAAGCTATCATTCATTGATGCCTTCGTAAAAAATATAAATATGCTCTTTTAAGTCATTTCCGCAGAAGCGGGAATCCAGTCTTTTCGACTAGTTCTGGACTACCGTTTTCACGGGAGTGACGGGATTTTCAACTTTTTACGAAACCATCATATTTTATCGGGGATCTAACATGAGAACAGCTTTAACTATAGCAGGTTCGGACCCTTCAGGCGGAGCCGGAATACAGGCCGATCTTAAAACGTTTCACGCTCACGGTGTTTTCGGAATGAGCGTGATAACAGCAGTGACGGTACAGAACACGACGAAGGTTTACAGTGTTTTGGATATTGATCCTGTCATGGTACATGACCAGATCATGTATCTTTTTGAAGATATCAGTATCGATGCCGTTAAAATAGGTATGGTTTCCGGCATAAAACTGATAGAAACAATTGCTGAAACTCTTGGTAAAATCGATCTGCCTCCCGTGGTTCTTGATCCTGTAATGATTTCAAAAAGCGGATACAGCCTTCTTAAAAATGATGCCCGGGATGCTCTTGTCAAAAATCTCTTTCCTATTGCAGATGTCGTTACTCCGAACATTTATGAGGCTGAAGCCCTGACTGACACAAAGATAGAAAGCACGGATGAAATGAAACATGCAGCTGCAAAAATATTAAAACTCGGCGCCAAAAAAGTGGTTGTAAAGGGAGGACATCTTAACGGAAAACTCGCAACGGACATTTTATACGACGGAATTCTTTTTAAAGAACTGACAAATAAAAGAATTGAAACAAAAAATACTCACGGAACCGGCTGCACCTTTTCTTCCGCTATAGCGGCAAATCTTGCGAAAGGTATAGATTTTTTTAAAGCCGTCTCTGCTGCAAAGGCATATATAACCGGCGCAATAGAGCATTCGCTTGAAATCGGGCATGGTCACGGTCCTGTCGACCATTTCTTCAAACTTCACGAAAGAGACATAAAATGCGATGGAAAATAAACGGTCTTTAACATCGGCTAATCTTTTTTTTCTCTGGTTCGGAGCAGCCGTTTCGGTGGCTGAAATACTCACAGGCGGGTATCTTGCCGATCTCGGAGTTTCAAAAGGGATATGGGCCATAATCCTGGGGCACCTGGCCGGAACAGCCCTGCTTGTATCAGCCGGGATCATAGGTTTCAACGAGCGGCTTCCTTCAATAATGTCCACCCGGATATCGTTCGGAAAACAGGGATCTTATCTCATCTCCGTTATAAATATACTTCAGCTCATAGGCTGGACAGCCATAATGATAATAGAAGGCGGGAGAGCGATCAGCATCGTAACATCTTCACTATGGCAATTCGACAACATCGCAGTTCAATCGGTTTTAATGGGGGTCTTGATAGGAATCTGGGTCATCTCAGGGTTTCATGGATTCAAAAAATTAAACATGGCGGCTGTTTTTCTCCTTCTTATTCTGACCATTGTAATGACAGTAGTAATTTTAAGGCAGACTCCGGACCTTTCAGGAGTCAGAAGTACGGGGTTTTTCGGAACAGGATTCGAGCTTTCCATAATCATGCCGCTGAGCTGGTTTCCCCTTATAGCTGATTATACTTCCCTTTCCGAATCAAAAAAGGGAGCATGGATAGCCCCGTTTGCGGGATATTTTACCGGAAGCTGCTGGATGTATGGCATCGGAATGTTCGGCGGAATTTATTCCGGTTCACCGGATCCGACAGGCATGATGCTTGCCGCAAATCTTGGCATCATAGCCCTGATGATAATAGGCCTATCAACCGTTACGACGACATTTCTGGATGTTCACTCGGCGGCGATTTCTTTTTTGAATATTTTTCCCGGGATAAAACGAGAGTTTGCCGGAGTCTTTTTTGCTCTTGCGGGAACGCTTCTTGCAATCTTTTTTCCTATGGAACAATACACCTCATTCCTTTATCTATTGGGCTCAGTTTTTTCTCCGCTGATATCTATTCTGCTTACGGACTATTTCATTCTCAAAATCGATTCGAGGGATAAAAAGGCGGACCCTGTCGCTGCGATATCTCTTGCCGCTGGTATCATATTCTACTATCTTATCAAACCTGTTCAGATAGTAACTGGTCCCACGCTTTTGACGATAATATTCACTTTCGTGATTCATTTAATTTTGAGGAAGGTTTTTAAAAAATAAATTATGAAAAGCAATCACACGGAACCGGCAGGAAATTATACCCGCAAAGCTGCATACGCTGTCGTTCTTGCTGCGGCAGGAATAGCGCTTTCACCATACACGTCCTTACCCATCGGGATTGCCAAAATTAATCCCACACAGCATTTCATCAATATGCTGGGTGCTGTGCTCCTCGGTCCTTTCTGGGCGATGGTGACTGCCGCCGTCATAGGGCTCATCCGGAATGTCCTGGGTGTAGGCACAATCCTCGCTTTTCCAGGCGGGATGATAGGAGCCATACTTGCCGGATATCTCTTCCGGTATACGCGTAATCTGCATATAGGGGCTTTCGGTGAAGTGATAGGGTCAGGAATTATCGCCCCTGTCGTATGCTCGGTTTTTTTTGCTCCCGTGCTGATGGGGAAAGCCATACCTCTTTTAGCGCTTATTCCTTCCTTCCTCGCAAGTTCGGTGACCGGTGCAATCCTTGGAGTAATAGCCCTTAAGGCATTGTTCCGTGCTGATATCCTGTATCCTGAAAGCCATGAGATCTGATGCATTATCATCATACGATAAAAATCGACAGCCTCAGATATTCCTACCGGGAAACAACAGCCTCACCAGTATTAAACGGAATAGATCTTACAGCCGGGCAAAATGAATATATTCTCCTTTGCGGACAGAGCGGCTCAGGGAAATCGACACTTTGCCGCACATTGAACGGCCTCATTCCTCATTTTTACGGCGGTTTTCTCGAGGGGTATGTTAGGATCGCCGGCGTCGATACTGCAATCAGGACGGTTGGCGATATGCTTCAAATGGTCGGGATGGTCTTTCAGAATCCTGAGTCACAGCTCTTCTGCAGCACGGTCGAGCACGAGATTGCCTTCGGCCTTGAAAGCCTTGGTCTTGCCCGATCCGAAATAAAAAACAGAGTCATGCAGGCGGCAGAGATACTTTCAATTGCTGCTCTTCTTTACCGCAACCCTCAAACTCTTTCTGACGGCGAAAAACAGCTTGTTGCGATAGCGGCTGCAATTGCTATTAAGCCGAAATTAATTGTACTAGACGAGCCATATGCAAATCTGGACCCTTCAAACGTGCAGAAAGTCCGTTACGCCTTAAAAGAGATCTGTAGACTGGAAATGTGCATCCTTATCTCCGAACACCGGCTCCATTATACCCTTCCTGATGTTGATCGCGTAGCTGTTATTCACGAAGGGCGTATTGTAATTGACACACCTCCCGCGCTTCTTCTACCGGGTCATGTCAAAGAGTACGGTCTCGAATTTCTTCTCTGCGGACACGGTGAGGAAAAAACCGAAACCCACGTCCCGCCGCCCGGAGATGAAACTGTTCTTTCCGTCGAGGATATCTCTTTTTCCGGAAACGGCATCCCCCTTCTGAAAGATATCAGTTTCACTCTGCACAGAGGAGAATGCATCGCCCTTCTTGGAGCAAACGGCGCAGGAAAAACGACGCTTCTAAAGCACATTAACGGACTTTACAGGCCGGATAAGGGGAAAATAATTCTATCGGGGCAGGACACATCAAAAATGAAAATCCCGGAACTTGCGAGGTATGCCGGAATAGCCTTTCAGAATCCGGACAACCAGTTTTTCAGACTTAATGTGCGGGATGAAATATCGGCAGGGGCCGACGCTCTCAATTGTTACGATGCAAAATGGATAAAGAGGCTGGTTAACCTTTTCGGACTTGAAAAATTATTAAAACGCGCGCCCTACCGGCTGAGCGGAGGAGAGAAAAAACGTGTTGCATTTGCTTCGGCTCTTGCCTCAAAACCTGCCGTTCTCGCGCTTGATGAACCTACGGCAGGGCAGGATGCCAGGTTTCGTCATTCCCTTTCCGAATTTTTATCGGATCTCGCGGCAAACGGAGTTTCAGTTCTTCTCGCAACCCATGATCTTTTATTTGCGAAGCAGAACGCTCACCGGTTTCTTCTCATGTCAAAGGGAAGAATAATTTCCGAAGGAACACCCGGCAGTGTGATCGCCGATAAGACTGCAATGCGGCTTGCCGGTCTTATGCCTTTCGAAAGGATGGAAAATGACGTTTGATCCGAGGACGAAACTTATCCTTTCCTTTTATTACAGCATCCTTGTCCTGTTTTCGTACGAACCTCTTCCTCTTGTTTCCGAATGGGTGTTCATTCTGCTCCTGATTCTTATGACAGGCAAAACAAAAGAGTCTTTACGCTGGTTTAAAACCGTTGCTCCGATGGCTGTATTTTTCAGCGCTGTTGTCTGGTGGTCTGCAGATGTAAATTCAGCATTTATTGCAGGATTCAAACTCATAAACATCGCCTCGGTTTTTTTTGCTTTTTTCATCTCAACATCTCCCGAAGATCTGGGCAATGCGCTCGTAAAGGCCGGGATTCCGTATCCTGTTGCTTTTGTAATGAGCGTCTCTTTGCAGTTTGTTCCGGTCATGGCCCGCAAAGCAGGAAATGTTATCGATGCTCAGCGCTCAAGAGGCATTCCGATCGGGCCGGGATTGAAAGCCGTCAGGTATATTCATGTATTATTGATACCGGTGCTCATTCAGTCGATCCGGCTTGCGGAAGAGCTTGCTGAAGCAATGGAGTCCCGCGGATTCGGACGATCGGGAAGAACATTTCTTAATGAATACAAAATGCGCCCGGCAGACTGGATCGCCGTTTTTGCAGGGATGTTACTCCTGGCCACTTTCCTGTTTCTCCAACGCTACATATAAAGAATTAAAGAGTTGGCAAAAAGGATTCGGCATACTATATTACGGTTAAGGTGATAATAAAGTTTCTTGCTGAACTTGACATATAGACCGATTAATGCGATACAACTTGATATAAAGAGCAAATTCTAAGCATTTACCCGATCCTGTCTCATTTCCGATTTATTACCCGAATGTTTATTTGTCGACTTAAGCACACTTGGATCGGTTCTAACGTAAGAAACGGAGATAAACTAACGAAAGGAGAAAGGCCATGACCGGAAAGATATTTTACAGAGAACGAACTGCTTTAAAGGAGGGGGAAAAGAAGCCTAGGTACCGCGCAGTTGCCGTCTCGGATTGCAATTTGAAAATATATGCCGAGCACTTGCGTTTAACCGAATTGGAACAGATAGCTAAAGCTGTCGGCGCCGAACTGGTGCCGCTCGGAAAGGATGTAACGCATCAAAAGAAAAAGAAATAGGGCAAGGTCACAACTTATTCCGGAGGATAAATCATGGCTTTGGTTCGTGATAAAGACGGCAAGCGGCTTCATGTTAAAAGCCGTTTGATGGGAGAGAGCCTTGTAAGCAAAGAGTTTATTGCTCAGCTGAACATTGCTCCGCAGGAAAGGCTGTACCCCGATGTTGCAGTTGTTAAAATCGGCGGGCAATCAATCTGCGACCGGGGAGTACAGGTACTTCCCGGTATTTTAAAAGAAATAGTTGCCAATCGCAACAAGCATAAAATGCTGATAGTAACCGGTGGAGGAACCCGGAGCCGCCATATCTATACAATTGGGCTGGAAATGGGAATGCCCACCGGCATAATCGCTCGTTTCGGAAGTATGGTATCCGAACAGAATGCCCTCATGATCGCCGTACTGCTTTCTCCCTGGGGCGGCATCAAAATCTCTCATAGCGACATAGTCAAGCTTCCAACCTATTTCGCTGAGGGGATTATTCCGGTGATGCACGGGATGCCGCCTTATGATTACTTTGCGATCAAACCGGCGAAAGGTCGAATACCGGTTCACCGCACCGATTCAGGATTGATTATTCTGGCAGACCTCATTGGCTCGCGGCGGGTCTTGTTTGTAAAAGATGAGAATGGCCTCTATACCGATGATCCGAAGAAAAATCCAGATGCCGAGTTTATTCCAAAAATAGGGGCACGGGACCTGATGGAACGGGACCAGGATGACCTGGTGATAGAACGGCCCTGCCTTGAGATTATGCAGAACAGTGAAGTGATCGAAGAGGTTCAGATAATCAACGGCATGGTGCCTGGTAATATCACAAAAGCTCTTGCCGGGGAGCATGTTGGAACAATTATTTTTAAACAAAAATGATGGTTTCATAAAAAGTCCGAATATGCTCTCTTAATCCGGGTTCTTCTCAATCCGTTTCGGCTTTATTTCCCGCGCGCGCGAAATACGGCGGGCGGGTCCGGAACTTGTCGGCAAGTAAAAAGAAAAGCAGGAAGGATGATTGCCATGACGGCGGACGATCTGTCTAAGAAAACTGAGAGCGGTGATCCGGCGCATACCGAAAATGAGCACACAAAGCAATCAAAGAATCTCTATAACAAGATGGAGTGGGCCGGCGCTTTCGGCGATATCGGCACACTGATCCCCTTTGTCGTGGCCTATATCACGATAGTAAAGGTTGATCCGCTGGGGCTCCTCTTCATGTTTGGCCTGTTTTTGATGGCCGCCGGAATTTATTACAAAACACCGATCCCCATTCAGCCAATGAAAGCCATCGGTGCGGCAGCTATTGCCGGGGGCATCAGCCCGGCAGTTCTCTTCGGAGCAGGCCTCGCCACCGGACTTTTCTGGCTTCTGGCAGGCATAACCGGCGCTTTAAGGCCGATTGCACGGATAGCCACCAAGCCTGTTGTGCGGGGCATCATGCTGGGACTGGGGCTCTCTTTCATGGTGGGCGGCATCAACCGTATGAGGGCGGCGCCTGTTCTGGCCGGCATCGCCCTGGTCGTAACCTATCTTCTTCTGACGAACCCCAGGATTCCGGCTATGTTCCTGCTCCTGATCATCGGGATAGTCTCCTCGGTCATCATGAATCCGCAGCTGATTTCGGAATTGGCCAAGATTCATGTTGGCTTCAGGTTGCCTGTATTCAGCCTGCCGATTATAGGGTGGAATGACATTGTTGCAGGCACCCTGCTCTTCACACTTCCCCAGATACCATTAACCCTGGGCAATGCCGTAATTGCAATTGTTGCCGAGAACAATCACCTGTTTCCCGACCGGCAGGTAAGTGAGAAGAAAATCGCTGTTTCCCAGGGGATTATGAACCTCATCGCTCCTCTCTTTGGCGGCATTCCCATGTGTCATGGCGCAGGAGGAATGGCTGGGCATGTCCGTTTCGGGGCCAAAACGGGTGGAGCCTTGGTGATACTGGGGGGTATTCTCATTTTCATAGCCCTGTTTTTCAGCGAATCCGTTTCAATCATCTTTAAGATTTTCCCCGACCCTATACTGGGGGTAATCCTGTTTTTCGCCGGCTCCGAACTGGCGCTGGTTGTAAAAGATATCGGCGGCAGGAAATCCGATTTCTATGTTATGCTGATAGTAGCTGCCTTTGCGATGTGGAACATGGGGGCAGCCTTCCTTGTTGGAGTTATTTTGGATACATCTCTTAGGAGAGGGTGGTTAAAGATTTGAATGCCAGGCACTGATCAAGTCATCGGTGCAAAACATAATAAGTACTTGAACCGAAACAGCGAGCACTAACCCCGCTGCTTGCGGCGGGGTTAGTGAGCAAATTAATAACAGATTATTTTAAGTGAGGTTCAGTATGTCCCTATCACTTCCTAATCTTCTCATGCGCATTCTTGATGAAATCAATTATCTCATCAATAACTCGAAAGAATTGTCCGAAGTTTTTTCATGAAAGATGATAGGTTGAAGCGCGCTTTCAGTCGCAGTGAGACCCTTGCATAACGCCCTCTTTTGCCCGATTACTGTGTCAGGCTCAAATTTTAATCCTCGAAATACTAAATGTATTCCTGTGGTTAAAATTTTCGCCTTCCTTGTACTTGGCCAAAATTGGACGTTCTTCAAAGGTCTCGCAGTCTGGAAATTATCGGTGAATCTTAAAAAAAATTCCCGAGTAATTTAAGGAGAAGAATCCGGAAATTGCACGGAAGCTGATGACACGAATGCGTGATCGGCTTATCCACCACTATTTTGGAGTGGATTACGCAATGTTCTGGGACATTGTTAAAAATAATATACCAGAGCTAAAAATCCGGATTGAAAATATTCTTCCTCGTGAAATCCTCCGACACAGGTTAATTGCAAGTTGAAAGTTCACTACATAAGATAATGAACGGACACGATAGGATTTCGGTGAATTCATCCTGCCATACCTGGCAGGATCTGGAAAGAAGACTTACCAGCCATGCATATACCCGGCACGAATGTTATGCTTCCCACGGTTTCAGGTAAAAGCCGGTTATTGTTTGACATTATATCGGTTTTTCAATAGATAGGATTTAAATTCTTATTTCTTCTGTAACTTCTTCAAATAAAGTGTTTATTTTATTACAGGAGGGTTAACATTGAGCGAACCTGCCGACAGACGGAAGTATTACAGGCTGGATACCAGATGGCCCGTCACGATCATCCTGAACAGCGTAACTGTTGAGGGTGAAACTACGAGTATAAGCGCTCAGGGGGTTTCCATAACCTGTGATGAATCCCTTCTGCTGGGAGTTTCCACATCCTTTGATGAAACTCTCCTTCTAAATGAAATATGCACATTGCACATAAGACCTCCCGATTACTATTCTATAAAGGTTTCAGGAAAAGTCGTCTGGACGGATATGCATGGAATAGACGGTGAAAATAAAACAGTAGGAATCGGGGTTTACATTGTTGAGATTTCGGATAAAGACCGTGTCTATTTCAAAGATATTCTTTCCGCGCCTGCGGGATGATTCTGATCAAACTTTCCGGGCATAAATTTTTACAATTATTTGATCCATATACTGAAACTCTTTTGCGCCGCCTGACTCAGAGCTTTCGAGATTTATGCTCCCTTTATGTTTGGCTATAATCTCGTGGCATATGTAAAATCCAAGTCCGGTGTCATCGGCGGATAACGTATAATATTTTTTGCACATTTTTAAAAGAGTAGCTCTCAATCTGGTATGGTTTGGGTTGTTCAAAGACTCAAACTTCAACCATCAGGAGGGCTACAAATGCAAGATAACTGAACTGAGAGAGCAAAAAAAGAGGAAAAAGCAGGGCAGATCATCAGGATTGAACAGGAACAACTGCCCAAGCACCTGGAGAGACCTTTGCATAACTCCCCCTTTTACCCGATTACTGTCTCAGGCTCAAATTTTGGCACGAAGTGAAGCAAAGCGCTATCCTCGAAATACTCCATGTATTCCTGTGGTTGAAATTATCGCCTTCCTTGTACTCGGCCAAAAATTGGATGTTATTAAGGGTCTCCTGGACAAAGTAGTAAGGAGTATGGGAGAAGAGACTCCGAATGTTCTTTTAGACTCAGAAGCGGACCGTTTTATGTCATGCAGGCCGATATGAACGCAACGATTCCCGCAAAGATACCAGAGCAGTCATTATTCGAGAAAGTTGAACACAAAAGCTGAGGAAGTAAGCCAAGCCTTATAGCGCCCAAGTTGAGGACCTTACCGTTTGAGACTGCCATCTTTGAGAGTGAAATGATTCATCTACTCGAAAAACATACCTTTTCAAATATTTTTCCGCCATGATGATAAATATCACATATTCCAGTATGTCCGTATAAAATAAATATCGGTCACCGATATAAATAATAGGTGTCATTATTAGGCGGTTGGAAACAAGCATTAAGAAAATAAAAAAAGCAAATATCTTGAATTCGTGGCTCAGTCTGATGAAAGGTAAAAACAAGAAGAGTGCGATAAAAAAGCCTTCTCGAAAATTCAAGGTATAAAGAAATTTTAATAACATTAACTTGCTAAATTCTTTGTAATTATGACAAATAAGAATCTTAATAACTCTACGGGAAAAACTTTCGAATTGAATCAACATTTCATCTTCCTGCTTAGGAAGAGAGTAAACATGCTGAAATGAAGCCATGAGACCAGAACCAAGAATTATAGCGAAGTTATCATTATATAAATCAACCAACCTCCTATCAATCTCGAATCTGTTTTTAGCAAGAAGTTTTTTGTTTTCCAGATAATCATATGTTCGCTTTATTACTTCACGATCCTGTTGATTAACAATATTATTTATAACCTTCTCATTAGTAACATAAATAGCGCCAACAAGGATATGGCTTGCGTTAAGAGAGACCTTGCCAAAATAATGATTTGCCGCTTTATGGTAAAATCGTTCGCTTAAATCAGCAAACACGAAAATGGCAATTCCTGTTGTGATTAGAATGATTATCGATCGAATATGGTCAACTTTGAATTGAAGGATGTTTATAGCCACGATCGCAATGATGTACATAAATATCATTTGTGTCCTGATCAACGTCAAGATCCCAATCAATAGTATAAATATAATTAAATTTCGTCGCTCATCAGTAAATAAGGTTTTAACAAGAAATGATACGGCAAGAAGAAACAATCCATAACTTAAGGCTTCTGTCAGAAGTTTATTGCCTATCTCGCCATGAATTCCCACAGCAACACTAATGGCTGATAATGGAAGTAACAAAAATAGATGTAATAGAGTGAATGTAATGGGATGAAGCTCAAATTTCTTCCGCAATAAATTGCTCAAATAAAAAGCCGCAATGAGCACAAATATTAACTGGAAAAAAATCAACGCGATGAATGCATGAGGTTCAAAAAACATTTTAAAAAAGCTGATGGCTAATGGATAAACAGGAGGCCTTATAACTGACTTATCTATATATTGCTGGGTATCAAATGCCCATATAACGCCCACTTTTAACCGGTTTATCAATACCAAGAAGCTGTAGAAAAAAACAAAACCGTACGCCTTTTTGATATCAAAGAACTTGACCGCTTTCATTATATTCACACAAATTCGCAAATTCAAAAGCATTCCTTCACAATTATTTCAACTACGTCTTTGGGTTCAATCAATCTCATGCAGTCATGGGTCCTGATCTTGCAACGGCCGAGATTGCAGCCGATACAGGGCAGATCATCCAAGCGCAATACCCGGTGGCTCTCGCCTATGGGCATCCACTGTTCCTTAATGGTTGGTCCCATAAAGGAGATGGTCGGAATGCCGAGCGCGACGGCGCAGTGCAGCGGCCCCGAATTGTTGCAGACAAGCAACCGGCATTGCGCGAGGATAGCAAAGAACTTTCTGATATCCTCCTGAACGGATACACAAACATGAGGCTTAATCCCGGCAAGAATATCCTCGACGACAAGGGCATCCGAGGGACCGCCCAGCACCACAACCTCGAATGAGGTATTTCGTCGAATCAGGTTAATAAGCCCGGCATAATATTCCGGTAGCCATCGTTGCGTCTCATAATAAGCACCGGGATGGATGGCAACAATCTTTTTGCTTTGGACTCTATTTTCCTGCAGCCATTGATTGGCCCATGCTTGTTCGTCCGCTCCAAGATAAATGGCCGGTTTCCTGTTTTCGGAAGAAATGCCGATATGCTTCAACAGATCAGTGGCGCCATCAATGAAGTGCTTGTTGCCCTCAATTTTTGGCGACATACAATTAAAAAAAAACTCCCGGCCAAAGGCTGCATAGCCTATTCTATGGTCTGCGCCGCTCATACCCGCCAACCACGCGGTTTTCAGCTCATAATCGGTATAAGGATCGATGGCAAGATCGAGATGACGGGATCTCAATCCGTTGATAAACTGTATTTTTTCGAGTAAACTGGCGGACCGGTCATAGACAATAACCTCATCCACATCCGGATTGTTCTTCAAGACCGGCGCGTTGGCCGGCGAAGCCATTACAATGAGATGAACCTGTGGCAATAAGACCTTAATCGCTCTGAAAGCATGCGTTGAGAGCACCATATCGCCTACCCTGTCCACGCGAATAAGGAGGATGCTTCCGATATTCCGGATCACAGGGAAGATATTTCTTTGAAAAAGGAGAATGCTCAGCGTTTTTAAAGCAAAGCACCTTGCATTCAAATAAATTGCCTTGAAAATTGATTTCACAGATATTTTAGATACGTGTGGCATATACCTCAAGGGCGTTGAATATCCTCAATCCCGACATGTAATATAAGACCACCGCGATGGAATTGACCATTTTCTTTGAGTATTCAGTAATGCCATAATCAGGAGCAATTTTGAGACATTCAAATCCGGTATTCCGCAGATAATTTCTCAAGGTTTTGTCAGAAAAATGATAAAGGTGGATTTCCCTGTCATCTTTAGAAAATAGTTTCAAGGGCCTTCTCTTCCCCAACCTGTAGGCGGCTTGCATTATGTAATCATTAACGTTTGGGACGGCAATCACGAGCAGCCCGGATGGTTTCAGGATGCGATGAATCTCCCGAAGATACCGCTTGGGGTCCGTCAGATGCTCGAGGACATGCCACATGGTCACCACGTCGAAGGAATTCTCCGGATACCCGGCGTCAAAAATCTCTCCGCAGAATACGGGAATACCGAGAGCCTCACTGACATAATTCGCAGCAAAGGAAGAGTGTTCCGTTCCGCTTATCTCCCATCCCCTCTCTTGCGCCAGTTTCAGAAAAGCGCCGTCACCGCAACCCACATCCAGCAAATGTTCTCCCTGTCGCCGTTTTTCAAGCTTATTTAATCTGCCTTCCCACATTCTAATTCGTTTGTTTTTCTGCTGGCAAATCCAATCCCTGTAATAATCCGCGTCATAATGAACTGCCAGCGTGGCAATATCGGGAAAGGGATGAACAAATACCAGCCTGCAATTCAGGCATTCCAGCACCCTGAAAGGTGGATCATCATCTTCTCGGACTTTGAAACTGTTCTGTCCGCAGAGGTTGCAACTGGTTTCAACCGGTTTCACGCGGAGTCATCTCCCCAGAAGTTCATGATATACCCACTCCGTCTTCCTTAGATTTTCTTCAATGCTGAATAATTTTTCCGCTCTTAAACGCCCTGACTCCCCCATCTTTCGTCTCGTTTCCCTGTCCCCTGCAAGCAACAGGATTTTTTCAGCCAGGGCAGCAGGGTCTTCCGGCGGTACTACAAAACCGGTAATACCTTCTTCCACTGCTTCCGCCGTCCCTCCGACGTCGGTTGCAATCACCGCTTTTCCGGCGGCCATCCCTTCTATCACGGCCCTGGGAAACGCCTCAAAAAGAGAGGGCATAACAACAATATCCGTTCGATTTAATATATTGCTGATATCTGTTCTAAATCCTTCAAAAACAATTCGTTCCTTAATATTAAGTGATTCCGCCAAGTCCAGACATTCGCGCTGATATTCCTTGTCCGTTATCTCCCCTGCGAAAAAAATATGGAACTTTTGCAATCCGCTCAATATGCTGCCGCAGGCTTCAATCAGATATTTTTGTCCTTTAAGCGGTTCAATCCTGGCAAATACCGTAATCAGCAAAGAGCTCTCCTCAATTCCTAATGATTCTTTTATCTGGTCAGATGAGCTGACTTTTACAAATTCCGCCGGATTCACTCCGTTGTATATCGTAATAAATCTGTCATCACGCTCGATTCCGGAGAACCTGCTGCGGAGAGAATTCGCCACCAGGATTATCTTTGCTGGGAATAAGGTCAGGATGCTGTCGAACCTGTCACGGTTTGACGCCCTAACATGCCAGACGAGAGGAATACGTTTTAATTTCGCCGCTATACCGGCATAAAAAGTGTTGCGGGGACCATCGGTATGTATAAGGTCAATCCTATGTTTCTTTATCAATCTCAGCAAACTGAAAAAGGCATTAAAACCGGGCAATAAGTTGAAAGAGATAACCGATGGCAATGTCTGGATGACGACATCAATATTCAACTCTCTTAATTTCTGCGCCAAATCCTCTTCGGCCGGAAGTAAAACGACAGGATGAAACTTCTTTTTATCCAGACGCGCGACAAGATGATAAAGGCTTTTCTGCCCCCCCCCTTTAAGGGTTCCAAAGCTTGAGAAGTATAATATGTTTATCCGGTCATCTGACATACAATTTCTTGTCCAATCTCTTACATAGGAGCTCATCGTACATGGTTTCAACAAGCCCTGTCATTTTCAGCATGGTGAATTTTGACTCATATATCTGCCTTCCCCGAAGGCCCATATCGGTTCTCAGCGCTTGATCGTTGACCAGTACTCTTATAGCTTCAGCCAACTGTTTCGAACTTCCCGGAGAGACCAGAAATCCATTCCCGGCATCCTCAATGACTTCGGGTATGCCGCCAATGCTGGTCGCGATGATGGGAAGACCCACTGCCATCGCTTCAATCAATGCGACTCCGAGGCCTTCCCGGATCTGAGTCGGCAAAACGAATATGTCCGCAATTTGAAGCAAGTCAAAGACATCCTTTCGTATTCCCATAAACAGAACCACCCGATCAATCATCAGTTGCCGGGTCGATGCCTCAATCTGCTCCCGCAAGGGGCCGTCGCCGATAATAAGCAACCTGACCGACGGATGTCTCAGGAAAATCTCCTTGAAGGCGGTCAGTAATAGTCCATGCCCCTTATTTGCCGTGAGGGAGGCAACGACAGCAATGACTATCACATCAGCATCCAATCCCAGAGACGCCCGCAATTTTTTTCTCAGATTATCGTCCAGGAGTTTATCGGGTGGCGTTACGCCGTTATAAATCAGGCAAGTTTTTTCTTTGCGAATTTTCTCGTTGACGGTGACGAACCTTTCCACCGCTTGAGAAATGCAGATGATTCTATCAGTGAAACAGGAAAGGAATCTCTCGATCAGGAGATTTCTTTTGCCATAGTCATAGTAGGTGCTGTGAACATGGGCGATTATAACCGGAACACCGGCCAGGATTGCCGCAAGCCTGCCAAAGGTACCGGCGAAGTAGCCATGTGTATGGATTATGTGAAATTTCTCTTTCTTCATCATCCGGGCAAGTGCCGCAATCCGCAAGGGATTGTAATAGCCGTTCAAGCCAAGAATCCGCACGGATATCCCCTGTTTGATCAATTCATCCGCAACCTGCCCTCCCATAGTCAGGCACCAGACCTGTGGGGCGTATTTCGACGGATCGAGAGACAGAACAATCGACGCCAATATCTTTTCAAGGCCGCCGACTTTTAAATCTTCAACAATATGAAGGATTTTTTTTGCGGGACTACTTTTCATGCCCTGTTGCCGATCTTTGAGAAGAGTTCCCTGATCCGATGGGTATAGGTGTGGTTTTTCAGTACGTTGCGGTTTCCCATCCCGGCGATTTTATTTCTTTCTTCGGGATGGGCAAGATAGTGCTTTGCTTTGTTCATAAGATCAGAGGCGTCAATAAAGCGGACTAGGTCTTCACCATCCTGAAACAGGGAAAACACATCCCTTTGATCGTCACACAGCACGAATGCCCTGCATGCCAGAGCCTCAAAGATACGTGGGCTGGCTTGATAAACGGGGAATCTGTTTTGCGGGTCCTTGTAGTGGGTAGCAAGAACAATTTTGCTGGCGCTGTATATTTTCAACCAATCATTTGGTGTCGTATGCGCACCACGGATGCACCGGCCAAGAAGCGAGTTACGATCAAGGGCGTCCCATCCCGGCCCCCAGACGGCGATATTGAAATCCACTAGTTTTTCAAAAAGCGTCGCCCGGTTAGGATAATATGACCCGACAAAAACAATATCACTGCCATATTTTTTCCTGTCTGCCGAAGTACATTCAACTGAATGATGATATTCTGGATCACAGGCCATCGGAAGCCATTGTGCGCCTTTGATTCCGGCCCGGGCAAGCATTTCAACCGCTTCCGTGCCCTGACAGAATATATAATCGTAAAACGCGGCTCCTGTGACCAGCGTTTCAAAATATGGAGCGGGATCGGTGGTCCATAACACAGTTATGACACCCAGTCTTTTTAAGCGGCGAATGGTTTTCACTTCTATTCTGTTACCGCCTGTGATGATGGCGATGTCCGGCTTGCAGGACTTGGCAAGCGATAGCATCTTTCTATTGATGATTTTGAGATCCAGTTGATTAAGGAATGGTACACGTTTTCTTATTCTTCCCGGAATAACATGCTGCCGGTCTTCAAATACGGATACATCATGACCCAGATTTCGAATAGCCGATTCAATATATTCGGTAATGGTGAAAAAATGGGGATTATGATGACCGCTTGAGAGGATTTTCATGAAGTCCCCTTGGAACCAATGCTTTTATATAGTATATTCTTAATATCATCGATTCTGTTTTTCCATTGATGTTTTTCTTTCGTTATCTCATAATTTTTTTCAATCAGCGGAACAAAATCGATATAATGATCAAGCAGATATTTCAATTGGCCCGTTGGGTCTGAATAATCAGCTTCAACAACCGGATTATATCCAAACAAGGCTATGAGATCCGGTGGCGCATGCCCGAGGATAAGACATTTTGAAGCCATACACTCAAAATATCTCGAAGTGACTGTGGACAGATCATATATCTCAGGATGGGTAATTGTCTTGGGAACACATACGGCTATTTTGGCTTTTGACAATCCATTCAGAAGTGCTTCCCGGTCTTTAAATTGAATTTTAACATTGTCGTTGTCTATCGGGTATTGATAATTGATTCCATTGGTTCTGGAAAAAGGCAGCAGTTGTTCATGCAGCCACTCCCAGCGCCGGCCATATTGCAGAATATCGATATCTTTCTCTCCATAATCACGCCGGCGATAGCTGGCGCAGTTAATAGCTTCAGGCATCCAATAGGCTTTAAAGTTTGGAATCCGCAGGGAATTAAAATACTTCGCTGATTTTTGGATGGAAATAAAAGCTATGTTGATTTTAAATGATCGGAATGCATTTTCGTTTATGGCATTGTCATGAGTCCACGAGTCGAACTGATAGATGACCTTGAGTTTCGACTTAAATATGTAGTGCTGGAATATTTTTATATATTCTATCCCGGAGAGAGACGAGAAGAGAATCTTGTCGCGATTCATACCCGGAAGGTCAAAAGGGAATGTGCGATATTTCAGACGGGGCAAAAAATATTTTTCAAATACCCGCTCCAGGATATTTACGGAACCCTTTACAATTTTCCATCCTGTGTATTTGATAATATCTTTCTCAAAATCTTCATATACGTCGGCATGCATTCCCCTTTTTTTACGCATCGTGACAAGATAGGTTCTGTCAATCACTCCCCGGCTCTCTTTCTTCATCATCTGTAACTGCTAATGCGATTATTTTACGCTAGAATAGATCTGATACTGAATTCGGAGCTAATAACCATCGTTTCTCCTGAAAATCAAAAATTATCCGATCGTAACCGTACCAATTGATAAAACCTAAATGCTTTAAGTATGTCCGGAATAACCGGCCAGCTTTGCCGTTTGTGAATCTGATGAAGTTTGCACATAAATGATCCTTATATCCGAAAGAACTCCAAAATCCCCGAAACGCTTCAGCAGCCTCGGCTCGATAGGAATCTATTGCTATGCTGCCACGTTGATTCTCATGTGTTCGAAAACCGGCAAGAATTGTGTTAACATGGTTTAATGAGGTTTTCTGAAAAAATCGGAGCCATAACTCAAAGTCACAGGCATATTTGAGATCGGTATTTAATTGTCCGCCGGCTTCATCCCATAAATCCCGCCTCCAGAAAATTGATTCCTGCTGCAGCCAGTTATAATGACCTGAAAGAAAATCATATTTATTTCTGAAATCAGACTGAACTTTATCGGGAGCGGCGCCTTCGTATATATTGGTCGGTATGCCGGAGATCCATTTTACTTCCGGGAGATCGTTAAATATCCGGACGACTGTTTTTAATGTCCATGGGTAATAAACATCCGAACTATTGAGCCACCCCATGATCCCGGCATGAGTTTGTGCGAAGCCTTTATTAATGCCATCTGCGTGCCCAGAATCAGGTTCGCTGACCCAGTATGATAATTGGTTATGGTAATGTTTGATGATATCAACACTGTTATCAGATGATCCGCCATCAATAATGACATACTCCAACCCGCTGTAATCCTGGTCGAGAACAGACTTTATCGTCTGCTCCAGATATGCGCCCTGATTGTACGAAGGCGTCACAATACTTATTGTAGGCAATAGCTTCATAAAATTCGTGTTAAAGAATCAGACCTGTTTAAACCTTTTCGGATTGGCGCTTTTTATTGCTGCCAATTGATCCAATCGTTGCTTCTCAGTTGCATACTTATGTACTTTACGGAATATGCCGTCTTCCCGGACAAAAACAACATCGACCTGGCACAGCGCATCATCCAGCATCCGATAACCCATCCCGAAGATATCCCACACCACAAAACCTTTTGATTTTAAATAATAAATGACGTCATACAGTTGAGGATTATTGCCCTGATAGATGTCAAACAAAAGAACCTCCAGAATAATCATATCAAAGAGAGGCCATGCCTTCGCAGCACCCGTTAGAACCTGCATTTCTGCACCCTGCACATCAGCTTTTAATAAAACGGGGTTCTCGAACCTCATTCCGGCATGCAGATCGTCCAGAGTCATGGAATTTACTTCCCGCGGCACACCGTTTATATTCTCTTCCCGCTCCAGAAATATGGTTGAACCTTCCAGATCGGGATGGATATTTATTATTATTTTGCCGGAATGGTCCGTAATTGCTGTAATCCTGAAATCCGCATTCTTCAGCTTTCCGCATACACGGTCCAGTTCCTGGCGATTTTCTTCAAGTGGATCTATCAGGATATAACGGGCATCCGGCCAGACGGACGAAACTTCAGCAGACCAACAGCCCCGGGCAGCACCAACATCAACCACCGTTTTCGGGGTAAACCCTGCACCACGGGCTGCGCTCATCGAACCATTTAATGTGCATCGCAAAAACGATTCACAGGGATTATACCTCTGCACAACAAATCCATAGTGTCGGGCGATTCGTTTTAAAATCTCTTTTATTTTATATAGAAACATAAGCCGGGACATGTATTTCTATGATAGAAAATTTCTTTTCTTAAGCTTTATATTGATTTTCTCAGGATATTTGGCAGCAAACAAATTGAGATATGGATAACTGTTGCGAATAGGATCAGGGATGAGTCGTTTAGATTTTGCTTCGTAAATGAACATACTATAACCGAGTCCTTCGAGTTGACGATAAAGAGACTGGCATGAAGTTCCGGCGGATTGACTGGCTTCATCTGTAAATTCGATTTGCAGGACCGGCGCGTCTTTCCTGCCAAAACACTCACAGCCGCCGGATAGAACATGACTTTCCCATCCTTCGACATCTATTTTCATCAGGTTCACACGTCCCATGAGATTATGTTCGTGTGCAAAATTATCCCACTTCATCGCGTGAACCGTCTCTACGGCAAAAGCGTTTCCCGCAGTCGGTTTTACAATCGAATTCCATGCATCGTAACCATCCAAAGATATATTCATTTCAACCTGTCCGGTATGATCAGACAAGGCGATTTGAAAGCATTTCGTATTACTCATCTCGTTTAAATCAATATTTTTTACTAAGCGATGGTAAGTCTTGGAGCAGGGCTCAAAAGAATAAACCTGTCCTTTTTTGCCAATTTTATGAGAAGCTATTAGTGTAAATAATCCTATATTTGCACCGATATCGACAAAAATTTCACCATCTCTCAAAAAATCGTAGAGAAATTGACGCTCCTTCCATTCGAAATAACCGCAATATATTTCCTGACTAAGTCTGCTGTCGAAATAAAGAAGCATTTTCAGTTCGGATTGGAGTTTAAATGTGAGATATTCTTTTTGACCTATCCGTTGCTGCCACCATGCCGAACGCCTGCGCTTCACATATGCGCGCAATTCTTCTCTGATTCGTTCCAGTAGTGTGCCCTGATAAATGTGCCTGAAAAAACGATTGATACGAAAAGAGTCTCCGTTCATTTTCATCCCTGCATCATTTCATGGGTTCCCAAGTTAATATGGGGGCAATGATGCCAGGGTGATTCCTGCTATCCAGTGAACTCCAAAAGGGGGAAACGCCGTGATCCAGTACCACTTCAAATTGAGCTACTGAGTCTAAATATACAATCCAATACATATTGTGAATTCCTATTCTTGGGCACAGATCGAAATGCCCCGCATTCAAGAGACCAGCTGGAATCATGCAGCGCCAGATGTTTTCTCCCTGTTTTACCTTTGGCCATTTCTCAGGAGGCATATCGGTCTGATAGCTCCTTAAGACTGTTTCACCTTGGGCACTTACCAGGTCAAAACCGACACAGAGTGCCGAGTGAATGTTGGTGGTTGTAAACTTGGTTTCGATAATAATTTTTTTCCTGCTCTGATAAACGCCGCTATTATTCCCATCATCCGAATAGGCGCTCATAGATTTCAGGGTAATTTCCTCATTTCCGGGCGCTGTTTCATCACTCCATACCATTGCAGATGTTATTCTTCCAGAACTTGACAGGTAGCTGGAAACCACAGATTTCGAATCGCCCGACTTTACGACAGACCCGGACTCAAGAAGAATAGTCTTTTTACACAGCGACTGCACAGCAGCCATATTATGACTTACAAACAAAATGGTTCGGCCTTCATTCGCAACGTCGTTCATCTTTCCCAGGCATTTTTTCTGGAAGTCGGCATCACCAACAGCAAGGACCTCATCCACCAGGAGAATCTCGGGCTCCAGATGAGCCGCCACGGCAAAGGCCAAACGCATGTACATGCCGCTGGAATAATATTTCACGGGCGTATTGATAAACTTTCTCATTTCAGCAAAAGAAACAATTTCATCAAATTTACTACTGATTTCTCTGCTGCTCATACCGAGGATGGTGCCGCTGAGATAGATGTTTTCTTCACCCGTCAGTTCGGAATGAAAACCTGTGCCGACTTCCAGAAGAGATCCGACACGCCCGTGCAGGACGATCCGGCCTTCCGTAGGTTCGGTGATACGGGATAGAATTTTTAAAAGGGTACTTTTACCGGCGCCGTTTCGGCCGATAACACCCACGACTTCACCGCGTTTGACCTCGAAAGAAACATCCTTCAAAGCCCAGATATAGTTGTTATTTTTATCATTCGTCACCGGTTGTTTAAAAATAACGTTCTTCATGGATCGCCATGGAACCTTAACTGCGTCCGTAATGGCCTCGCGAAAGGTTTTGTTGCTTTCTTTTGTTGAACCGATTTTATAAAGTTTGCCCAGATTTTCAACATGAATTGCGGTATTATTCATATATTATTATACAGCTCCGCCCCGTGGATTTCATCGTAAAGCGACAATCCAGAAATGATAATAATATTTTATCATGGTCATCGTCAGGGCCGTCGCCCTTCGACAGTCTCAGGATAACGAAGTTTAAATTTAAAGTAAATACTCAGCCAATGATCTACACTGATCATCACTGATATTTTTTCTTTTATTATCATATACAAATCTTGTAACTGCTCAGTAGTCAGAATTCAGTAGTCAGAATCCAGAATAGAAGCGATGTAGTCTCCCGCAACTTACTAAATTCTTCAAGTTGAGCACTGGCGACGGGGGAAGTATCACCATAATCAAAGCAGGTTTCCTTTTTATTCTGGCTCCTGAATAATTTCTATCTGCGTTCATATGTGTGAATCTGTGGCTGAATAGTTACAATTTAAATAATATCTGCGAAACGGCGCTCCATTTTCTTGAAATAAAAGATGCCAATGACGAACAACCATATACTGATAGTACCGGAAATCCAAATGTCCGTCCAAAACAAAGGCAGGTTCAGCAACGAGGAACGAATTCCGGTAATGAGACCCGCCATGGGATTCAGATTGATCAGCCACCGCCACTGTACCGGCACAATACTAGCCGGATAGATGACTGGGGTGGCAAAAAGCCAGAATTGAACCAGAAAGGGAATCACGTATCGGAAATCGCGGTAGGCGACATTGAGCGCGGCGAGGATCATGCCCACACCCAGAGCGGCTACGGCAACTAGTATCATGAGTAAGGGGAAAAGTAATATCCCCATTCCCGGATAGATGCCATAGTAGACCATCATCACAATCAGGAGGATGAAGGCGATAAAGAAATCAAGGCAGCCGGCCCCCAGGGAAGCGGATGGAATGATCATTCTCGGAAAATACACCTTGGAAATAAGATGGCTGTTGGCAACAAGGCTGTTTCCGGAACTGCCGATGCCGCCGCTGAAGAATTGCCAAGGCAGGAGTGCGGTATAAACAAAAATGGGATAAGGAAGATGATCAGAAGGTATTTTAGCCAAATGCCCGAAGAATATTGTGAAAACGATCATGTTCATAAAGGGCTGGAGGATGGCCCACAGCCCCCCCAGCACAGTCTGCTTATAACGCACCTTGATGTCACGTATGATCAGAAATCTTAACAATTCACGGTATTGCCACAGCTCGCGGAATTGGAAACCAGCAAGCTTACCCCTCGGCTCAATGATTATTTTCTGTATTTGTCCTTCGTTCATATTAATTTTAATGCCCTCTGATCCTTTTCTTAAGCATGCTGACGTTGAGTCGACTCTATCTTGGGAATCATTATTACGATAGCCGTCAAAAACCAGAAGGGCTCCATGATGCGCACAATGATGAAGGTATTAGCTCCTATTGCGTGAGTGAGCATGCCAAAAAAGCCCGCCAGAAAGCCTGTGGATACACTAAGATAGAAAGGATCTCCCTCATACCAGAGTCGGGTCCGGAGAGCGTTCCTGTAAATGGCAATCAGCAGAGCAATAAAAAAGACTAATCCTAATAGGCCGGTCTCAGCCAGTACGCGGGGATATTGGGCATCGATGAAAGAATAACCGGTGACGCCGTAGCCCAGGATAGGTTGCTCAATAAAATCCCTTGTCAGCACCTTCTTCCAGGAAATCAGGCGAGCGGACGTGGAAGTATCAATTCGTAGACCTCCAACTACCAGTTGGCCTTCTTCCTTCGGTTGAGTGAAGGTATACAGCGCCCGTTCCTTCACTGCTGACGGCAATAGAAAAGCAGATAGGAGCACAAGGACTATTAACGGTATGATCACGATAAATTTCCTTTTGCTGAACCAGATCAGGGCAAACAGCATCGGTCCCAGGGCCACCCAGGAACTCCGGGAATGAGTTGCAGCAAGTGTAACGAGAATGAAAAGTATAAGTCCTCCGAGAAAGTACTTCTGGTTTTTTGTGCCGTAGTTATTGAACAAAAGGCCCAGGACAAGAGAAAGTATGAGCACTAGGTAACCACCCAGTGTGTTTGGTTCACCTTCTGCGCCTTCGAAAGGCGCAGAAACACGGATACCGGAAGGGATCTGATAAATGGAGACAGCGCATACAATCAGGCAGACGATCAGCATCGCCCAAACTAATCGTTCCATCTGTTTTTTTTCTTTCAGGTAATTCACAGCCATAAAATAGACAATATAATATTCAAAGTATTTGAGGACGAAAAAAAAACCAGCCATCCCCTTCACGCGTCCCATCATATATCCGAAAAGGGTGGCAAGAAGACAGGCAAGGAAATAGAAGGTAATATATCGATTCAGGGGCGTCTTGAGAAAGAGACCCCTTTCTTTAACGACGGCCGTGCTCAGGAACCAGCTGAAGCCTATGATAACCAGTAAAAAATCGTCCAGCCGCAGCGTCAGCCCCCGGCTGCGGACACCTTCCCCGGCTGCCTCCCCAACACCGAATTGCGGTCCAAGAAGCATGGCAAATATGAGGATATAAAGGCCAATCTCCGGATTCATGAAACAAATCAATGCAAGAATGATGGCGCCAACGGCCGCAAAAGCTATGCCGATCGAGACCTTGGTAATAAACATTCCCCCGATAAGGGTTATCGCGATAACCGCTATAAAAGGGAGAATGGTTCTGATATCCGGTTCGGCTTTATTAACCATTATAGCCTGGGTTAAGTTGATTATTTGGCGCTCTTTTGCACAATATCATTGGCGGGATGTCCGATATCCACTGGCCTGTATGAGTTGTCCTTATAAGTGAAATAGTGCTCAATGAAATCGACTACACCGCCTCTCACGCCAAGTACCGCAGCAATGACAGCCACCACGATTGATATTATTACAAACCACTTAAGAGGCGTCCCGGACTTTCTCTTTTTTTTTTGTTTAAAGAGACCCATTAGCAACTAAGGTTCCTCGCTGTTTCGTGTGGGTTCCTCCAATGCGCACTTGGATGTAATTCGATAACCTCGACATCACAGCACAAAAACTTATTTGACAGGGTGTACAGGATTTGACGAACTGCATCAGACCACTTCGGAAGAGCGGCCCGAAACACGCATCCGCTTCGCTGAACCCGAAAAGCGTAACCGATCACTTTGTGGGTTACATCTTCTTTCTCCACAGAATTGCCTTCCTTGCCGCAGACGGTGGCTCATCGCCTGTCCGGCTTCCGGCAGGCAGGCAACGCTCTGTTCATCCTGTTCACCCTATCTAAAAAACCTCAGTTAATCAATGTTTTGTATCGAGAACACTTGCAGCAACTGTCTACCCACACAAAACAGCGTTGAGTCGCTTTTACTTGTTACCCTTAGCCTTGGCGACTATCTTAGTGTCCTTGTAGATTATCCAGCCAGGATAAACGACAGCTATGTTTTTTTCCAGGATATACTGCCTGGCTTCGTTTTCGGAAGCAAACGGACCGATAAAGATCCGGTACCAGATTCCTTTCTCATTGAGATCAACCTTTACAATGTAAGCCTCATGGCCTTGCGCTTTCAATGCATCCACCGCACCTTCAGCTGTATGGAAATCCAGCGTGTAACTGACCTTAATGGCATAAGGACGGTCCGCTGGAACCGATACGGCAAGTTCACTCTTACCAGCAGCGTCATTTATTAAAGTTGCCGATGGGCCCTGCTGTGGCAACGATTTTTCTACTGAAGTTGCAAACGAGTTGTCCGGTGGCAACGATTTGCCGGAACTCAGATTAACGGCAGCTTCAGTCGGCACAGGCGCCGGAGCGGTTTTGACTTTCATCCTGACTACATTTCCCGGCCTGACCGGAGGAGCCTTGGCCGGCCTCTTCACAACCCCTGAGTAATATAGACCTGCAATCAGCAAAGTGATCGCCAGAAGCAGCATTACGATTTTTAAAAAACCGGACCTGGTATTGATGCCTGACTTCCGCTTTTCTTTTCCTTTTATGAAGTTTTTCAGTTTCTCAGGAAAATTCTTTGCATATTTTTCTATCTGTTCGGGCAAGGAGGAGATCTTTTCCCCAAGGGGAATTTTTCTCTCGTGTTCACTTCCATAATAATAATAATATTTATCGTGAAATTCGAAATCCGGGCTGATTTCCGGTTTAAGGCCGTTTAAGACCACACCGATGAGTCTCGCCTTTACATTATCGACCTGTGCCTTGGCCCTCTTCAGGGCTCCACGGGCGATCGTACCGACCTTGTAGACGATTATGACTCCGTCGGCCTTTGTTCCCCAGATTGCAGCATCGGTGGCCGCCAGAATAGGCGGGGCGTCGATAATCACGAAATCATATTCTTCATGCGATTCTTTAATAAAATCAGAGTTTACACGGGTGCTTATCAGTTCGGCCGGGTTGGGGGCAATCGTTCCGCAGGTCATGATGTAGAGATTATCGAGGCCGGGAGTGATCATTATTTCCTCCATGGTCATCTTGCCCATTATTATGTCGGTGATGGAACGCACAACGCTTCTCCATTCGTAATTACCAAGTATTACATCTGTCAACCCCGGAACGGACTGGATGCCAAAAATCTTTGATATCACAGGACGACGAAAGTCCCCGTCTACGAGAAGGACTTTTTTACCCATCTGGGCCATAGTAATGGCCAGGTTGACTGAGATGGTGGTCTTTCCCTCCTGGGGCGCTGAACTGGTAAAGGTGATAGTCTTGATGTCCTTTTCCAGTTTTACGAAGTTGATGTTGGTGCGCAGGGCCCGGTAACCCTCTGCCGGGGTGGTTTTAGGGGCAAAGTGTGAGATAAGCTGGGCGATCCGCAATAACTTGTCATCATCAATATTCTCCGCTGATTTTTCCTGTAAGGTCGCCTTCAACTCGTCGAAGTCGACATGGGGAATGATACCGAGGACATGAGCTCCTAAAAATTGCTCCACATCCTCCGCGGCGCCCATGGATGTATCAAAGGTTTCGATAAGAAAGGCAAAGACAACACCAAGAATTATTCCGATGATAAAACCCAGGCTGGTCGTAGCCCCGGTCTTCGGCGGGTTGATGGGCGAAGAGGGTTCAAGCGCCGGCTTGACAATCTGAACCTCCTCGATTTGTACCGCATTCTGAATGAGAGATTCCTGGTACTGCTTTTCAAGCATGGTATAGATTTCCCTGTTGACATCCACTTCTCTTTCCAGGCGGGCCAGCTCCAGGCCTTGCGCCGGGAGGGATTTGAGCCGATCATCCAGATTGTTGAGCTGATTTTCAGTCAAATTCACGGCCTGAGAGAGGCTTTGTTGCTGGGCTTTCAAGTGGGCGGTCATACTGGTAATTATTTCATGGATCTGTTTTCTGGTCTCGATCACCTGGGGAAAATTCTCAGTATAGGTTATAAGCATGATATCCCGGTCCAGCAACAGCTGCACGAGACGGTCGTTGAGGCTTTTGTAAGGGGCCGAAGCTTCTTCGAAATAAAAGATTGTCTTGGATGACAGGGGGCTTTTCTCAGCACGGGCCAGGGCATTAAGAATTTCGTGGATCTTGCCATACGTCGCAAGATCCTGAACTTTTTTCGTCTGCAAGTCTGAAAACTGACTGACAAGACCTGATGATTGGGAGTCTAAAGAAACCATTCGATTTGTTTCTCTAAAAGCCTTTACCGTATCTTCCGATTTCTGCAGCTTATCCTTGGTAACAACAACCTGGCTCTCGATGAATTTCTTGGCTTCAATGATGCGCCTGTTCAGATTCAGCGCGTGCTGCTCCTTGTATACCTGGGCCACGGTGTTGGCGAGACGCTGAGCCTTTTTCGGATCTTCTGAATTAGCCGATATATTTATAATATCGCTGTTTCCTTCCTGTTCTGTTTCCACCTTTTCCTTCAGCATGAGAATTGTTGACAGGTACCCGGAATTATGGCGCACCTCATCGGAGGAGATACCGGATGGGATCAATCCCATTTTTTTAGCCACCAGTTCCATGATAAAGTAACTCTTGATCATGGCGGTCTGGGTTTCCATGTAGTCCGTGGTGGAATAGGAAACGGTCTGTATAAAGAGGCCCGTTACAGAATCCGATTTTTCAACCTTGACGCTGGCGCTGGTTTTGTAGATCGGCGTCGGGCGCCCCAGGACAGAAAAGACGAAGCTGAAGAGGGTCATCATGAATATTGTAAAGATAACGATAACTTTACGTCTACGGATAGTTCGCCAGTATTCGCGCAGATTCAGGTCATAAGCCACCGGCATAGAAAAAACTCCCTTTGTTTAGGAGTCGTTACGAAATAATCATTACATTTCTGAAAATTTCGTTTAGTCTCCTTATGCCTGTTACGGCATTTCAATGTTAGCAAGTTAGAAATTATTTCCTGTGTTTTTCTGCCCCTCAAGGGGGAACTGAAAAGAGCGTCAAGAAAATATTTCGTAAACTTACTTACACCCCTTAAGTGGGCAATGAAAAAAATCCCATTTATCGAGGTTATAGTTATTGTTGAAAAACGGCTTACCATCTCAATTTATTCTGATCCTTCAAGAAATTTGTCCGGAAGTCGCTCGGACGGTTGTAAATGAAATCGAGCATGGGAGAAATATTGGCTATAAATTCATTGATATCCCCAATCACGCTTCTTGGCACATAGATAACGTCACCGTCCTTTAACCTGATGTTTTGAGCTAGGTCTCCCTGCAAAAGTATCTGGTCAAGATTGGCTGAGAAAATAACAGGCTTACCCTGCCTTTCTTCATATTCTCTGATGATCTTGATATCGGTTTTTACGGCTACCGGGGTAGTCCCACCCGAAAGGGCAATAGCGGTAAGCAGGTCCTGGGAATCTTTAAGTTTAAGGATTCCCTGAGAAGCAACCTGCCCAAAGACATAAACGCGTTCAGCAAATGTCGGCATCTCCGGAACAGTAACAATGTCACCGCTATCGAGAACGATGTTGTCGCTGACATCACCCCGGAACATCGCATTATAAAGGTTTAAGGTATATCTTTCCCCCTGCCGAACGAGTTCCACATTGCGCAGATCAGCATTTCCCTTATCCTGCCCGGATACGGCGCCGCCGGCGGCTACTACGAGGTCAAGAACCCTGGTCTTGCCGAGCAGAGGATATTTCCCCGGACCGGAGGTGCCCTGCTGCAGGATATTGATTTGGCCGAAGAGAAGGACGCTTTTGCTCTTGTATTCCTTTATAACTATATCAAGCCTCGGCTCCCTGATATATTTTTTTAATGCCTCAATCAGTAGTTCAGTTACCTCGCTGGCCGTATGGCCACTCACCATAATGTTATCGATAAAGGAGTAGGATATTTTTCCGTCCGGTCTTACCAGGGCATCATACGTATTAACCTTGGCCCCTTCCCGGAGATTAATAGTCAGGATATCACCGGGACCTATAATGTATTCGGGAACACCTCGTCTTTCTGTAAAGGCACTGTTTTCCTTAACCTGGCTTGCCCTTGCAATTTCTTCTTTACTCTCATTTTTCTGCTTCGTTTCCGCTTCTTCAACTGCCGTCATGGGCCTGAATTCCTTCACAGGAATTCCCCTTGCCTCAAAAGCACAGGATGAAAGCAAGATGGCTGAGAAACCTGTACAAAGAGCCATAATTATATTCATTGTTCTGCCACTCATCGCAACTTCCCCTTAAAATCGCCTTGAGGCTTTTGCATTAAGCCTCTTCATAACAAGTTCAAATTTTACCACAAAGGCCACGAATCCGCCTGAGGCTTAGAAGAAAGAAATAGAATATATATAATGTTTTCAACTTCGAGTGCTTCGTGGTCTTAAAAAAAATCCTGCTATTGAGACTTCATACGAGTCCATCAAGCTTTGAGCCCTCGTTAAAATTTATTTACTTTTTTATTAAATCAAAAAACCGGGGGAAAAGCAATATTTATCTTGAATATGAACAGATTATAATATATGGATCATCTCCAGCAGAGTTGGTGATTGTATTAGGATATTGGGGCGCAAAGGTTCAAAGATTTATCACTCACAAAATTTAATTATATCGAAATTTCCTTTTGAGACACAGATGAACGCAGTTTGCCAAGAGTTTAAATATTTTTAAATATAATGAACCAATAGAATAGTTGTCTGAAGGAATCGGCGAAAATCGGCGTTCTATTTTAAAATATTGCGGTAATGCCATGGTAAAATTTTCTGATATTATAATAAATGACGTTAAAGAGAGGGAAGAAGTGGAAAAGGCGGGTAACTCATTGCGATTCAGCTCTTTAAAGGAATTCGGTACATCTTTTGATGAAAATACTATGCCTGAACAAAAAGACACTGAAGATACTCAAAAGTTTTACTCAACCTTCGCAAATTATCTTAGGGAAGTCCGTAAGCGGGTCGGCAATAATGAGATGTTTGCCATCAAGCCGGCGGTTGATAATGTTAATCATATAATAAAAACTCCTGATCTGATTGATAAATTCTATCAATCAACAGCTTTATCATCCGACAATCATAATAATGAAGACTACCTGATTTCGCATCTGATCAACGTCTTGATATATTCCCTCAAGATCGGAAAAGGACTGAAATATCCAGAGGAAGAACTTCTTGAACTTGGACTCGCGGCACTCCTCTACGATATTGGATTTTTTAAAATACCTGAAAACATAACAAAAAAAGTCAGCAGGCTGACGGAAACCGAGTTGAATAGTATAAAAAAACACACGGAAATCGGGAAAAACATTCTGCTACAGTTCCATGCCGAACATCCGATGATGGCCCGTGTAGCTTATGAACATCATGAAAGAAAAAACGGGAGTGGATATCCCGCCGGGTTAAAGGAAAATGCAATAAGTGAATATGCAACAATAATAGGTCTGGCTGACACCTTTGATGCAATGATTCACAACCGCCCTCACAGAAAAGCGCTTGCACAGTATTTTTCTGTAAAAGAATTGATTTCATTAAAAAATTTACTGTTTCCTTCCAAGTTCATAAAGACCTTTCTCGACGAAATGGGTATCTTCCCTGTTGGAAGCTATGTAAGGCTCAACAATATGGAAACAGGCATAGTAATTTCAAACAGCAAGATCCATCCCCTGAAACCGACTGTCAAAATGATGTTCAACAACCTCGGAGAAAATTTGCCGGAAGAAACTATTATCAAACTGGAGGGACATCCTGTTTTATATGTCACAGCAGCGGTCAGTAAAGAGGATCTTTCCACAAAAAAACATAATGAACACGGGTAAGATTACAGTTCCCTGCTGCAAGTGAGCCGCGGCGGACCTTCGGCGGGGTTAGGTTCAAAAAGATTCTTAATGAAAATCAAAAAAGACTTGCCGGGGTTTAATCGAGGGGGTTCAAAGACTTCTTTTCAAGCAGAAGATAGTATTTTTTTCCAGGAATGGGTAGCTTCAGGCCAACCCCAAGAACAAATACCAATAAGCGCCGTGTGCAATGCGCGCTGCCTTTTTTGTTCAAACCGCATGAATCCGTTCCCAATAAAACAAAATATTTTCAGGGATATTGAAGACGTTAAACTCCAGCTTTCTCTCGGCTCTGCCAATTTCGCCGGCGAAATTCATATGAGCGATTCCTTACCGGGACGAATTTCTGAAGGAGAGGCTTTTCTCCATCCGCAGTTTTTTGAAATTCTCGCTCTTGTTCGCGAAAAATACCTTGCCAACATTCTCCACTTCACCACCAACGCATCCATGCTTGATGAACCGCTTGTTCAGAAATTGGCACAATTTCGTCCTCTTGAAATAAATATTTCCCTGCATTCCACGCAGCCTAAGCTTTGGGCACGAATCTTCCAAAGAACCGAAAAACCGGCAAAAATAGCCCTTTCGTCCCTTAGCCTGTTAAAGAAATACCATATTGATTTTACAGGAACCATCGTTACTTTGCCTATGATTTGCGGCTGGGACGACATCGAAAAAACCTTCGGCTTTTTAGCAGATAACGGAGCCAGATCGATTCTTCTCTGGTGGCCTGGGTTTTCGAAAAAAACGCCCGAGGGGATGAAAAAAGAAATTGAATGCTCGTGGGATGAATTTCAGGCTTTTGTGAAACGGATGCAAAACAAATTCCCGAAGGTCCCGATAGTTCCACAGCCGAACCTGTCAGAAACCCTGGGACTACCAATAAAACGGATCATGAAGTTTACTCTTCTGGGAAATTTAAAAACATTTGGAGGAGCTTTCCTCAAGGTGCTATGGTTGGCTTCGGAAGCGGCTTATCCGGATATTTCAAGGATGGTTGAGCAGGCTGCAAAAAGTGTTTCAAATGAACACCATGTTTTCCCGGTAAAAAACATTTCCTATGGAGGGAACATAAAAGTAAGCGGATTATTGATGGTCTCCGATTTTTTGTCTGCAGGGAAAAAAGCTCTGGAGATCTGGCCGGATACAGATCTGGTTCTTATTCCCGGAATGGCTTTTGATGCCTTTTTTCGCGACCTGCAGAAAACACCGGCCATAAAGATTCCAGAAATTCTGGGAAGAACCGCATGGTTGATTTTTGATAACGGGGCTTTTCATCAGATCAGGGGTCGAGGTTTTGTCAAGCCGGAAAATGATGTAAAAACGACTTTTGAGAAAATATTAAAGTTTTTTGACCAGTCAATACAGGAAGAGAAGTTTGATGCTGTCTCATCGATTGTTGCTTCCTTTCCGATTCCAACATCAGAAGGGCTCCTGAAAAAAATTGAATTTCGAAACTTTTTAAAACAGGCAAAACCCCGCTTTCCCTCAAATACATGTTTTGAAAAGCGAATACTTGAAAAGCTTGACAACAATCGGATCCTTTGCATGGAGGACTGGCATGGCAAAGATACTTCCACTCCTTTTTCCCGTTGGCTCTTTTTTAAAAAAATCGGGGATAATTGGAAAATGGAAATGCTTTTCTTCGGGCAGGAAAACGGGGAAAATGAAAGTCCATAGTCACACCACTTATCTCGGTTTCCGCACAAATAAGTGCCGCTTTAACTGCTTGCTTGAACTTGACATTAAGGCTTAATAATGCGATATATCAAACAATGAAAAGTGCCTCCCTGTAAGCACGCTTTAAAGGCTGTATCCTGGCCTGGACTCTCTATGGTGAGCAGATTTTTTAGTCTCTTCGCCGGGCGAAAAAACACCGGATGACCACCTGTGAGGAAATTGATAAGGCTATTGCAATTGTAGTAAACAAGTCAAGGAAGTTTAAAAAAGATCGAAATGCTGCTTGATGTACCCCTGATACCGGATAAGAATTATATCCGTTTCCTGAATGTCCACCGCACAAGGATCTATTCGGTTCACTTCAGTCTTTACCAGGCTGATGTTCTTGATGCCCGCTATAAATTGCGGCTTATTAGTACCGACGCTCTGGCAGGGTGTCTCAAAGGTGTTCCAACAGTACTAAAATATTTACTGCTCAACAGCCGCATTCATAATCCCGCCGGGTATAGCGACAAAGATACGCTCGCAGCCATCATGAACACATTGGCACAGCTGAATGATGCCGGCCTTCTGGACGGAATTATCTATGCCGACGCTTATTTTCTTCAGGCACTTTCAGACACAACCCCTGATATTGCCCGAAAACTTGAAGCAGTGCCGAGCATCAACTGTATGCTCGATTCCTTTGAAAAGATAAGAGCAACATTCGACATTCTGTCATCGATGCATTTCAAACCGCCCCAAAAGATCATTCTGTACCGCGGGCTGAATCGCAGACCGGAGGCCCTTTCCGGGATCGCTGCCAAATGCCGTGAGAACTATACGGCAATAAAACTCGGTCTGCTGGCAAACGAAGGCTGCATCTACCAGTGTCCATATAAACCGGCTCATGATGCACTCTTAGCAATCGCCAATATGAACATGGACGTCAACACGCATGACATCAATCAATCACTGGGCTGCATACGCTATTTCCTGGAAAAACCTCAGGCCATATTCAAATCCCCCTTTATCCGGCCCGAGGACATGCAGAACTATGAAGGTATTGTCGATATTATCAAGATCTGCGGACAAACCCTGGGGCGTGACTTCCTGGAGAGGACGATTCAGGCCTATGCCGAACAACGTTATAAAGGCAACTTGCTCGACCTGATGGATTCCCTGGATTGGATGTCCGATGAGTTTCATGTTGAAAACGGGCTTGCTCCCCCGGGATTTTTTTGAAACTCTTTCAACATGCAGCAAAGAGTGCGTGGCATGTCAATATTGTACCGATTTGTTTAACCAGTGCGCTTTTAGAATAGACTTCCGGTTCAAGGATCTGCGCTGCTAAAAAACCGGGGACAAACGAATTAAAAACAGATTGTATCCCTTACGGTCGAAGATTCCCCGTCCGCTCTGCGGCGGAGCGCTTCAATGCGTTCAAATTGTTTGGGTATGAGTGCATATGCGAATTTCAGATAATTCATCAATGATTTTTGAGGATGACATCCTGATGAATAATAAAATTAAACAGGCGAAGAAGGCGTAAGGCTTTGCGAGAAGAGCCCCATTTGGGCCTAACGGATCTCATGGGAGCGTATATACCGCCGCTTACGAAGGTCAGATCATTGTTCCTGCAATTAGCATACGCATCCATACTCAAACGGAATGTACTTATGAACCGAGTAACCCATAGCGGTACACGAACCCGAGATTAGAATGTCGGCACTTCCGGTCATGGCACATAAATCCGTCCACGATGTTGTGGCACTCAACATTTAACATCTAAATGTATATGGATGATATCAGTAAAAGGGGTATGCACATGAATTCCAATAAGAAAATTTTCTATGGATGGTGGATCGTAGTCGGCGCCTTTTTCCTCAACTTTGCCGGTATCGGCATTATAATGAATTCCATGGGAATTTTCATCAAACCCGTCTCCGAATCCCTCGGTTTTACCCGGGGTGGTTTTACGCTCTATTTCACCATTGCCGCTCTCTCCATGATGGTTATGGCCCCCGTGATGGGCAAACTCCTGGAGCGTTACGATATCCGTCTCATCATGACTATCTGCACCACGGTGATGTCCGTAAGTTTTGCTCTCTTTTCCCAGTGTCGGACGCTCAGGCAATTTTATATTCTTGCTCTGTTTTTGGGCATCGGCAGCGCTGGCTCCCATATTATTCCTGTATCCATGATGATCACTAACTGGTTCGTCGAGAAACGGGGGATAGCCATGGGCATCGTCTTTGCTGCCACAGGTGTCGGCGGATTGATCTTCAATCCTCTGGCAGACTGGATCATCCTCCATTACAGTTGGCAGGCCGCATATCTGACGTTCGGCCTCGTCATCGGCGTCCTCTCCATCCCGACGGCAATCTTCATCGTTCGTTCAAAGCCTGCCGATAAAGGACTTCTTCCTTATGGCAGTGAAGAAGCGCTCAAACAACAGTCTCTGGATGAGCAGGGAGGGCTGACGGCGGCGGAGGCTCTCCGCAGCCGTGCTTTCTGGCTGCTTGCCGTCATTATTCTCCTCATTGCCATTGCAAACATGGGCATCCTGCACCACATTGTGCCTTATCTCACGGACATGGGCTTTTCCTCCACAACAGCAGCAACGCTGATGTCTCTGCACATGACCATGCTCATTTTCGGTAAGATTCTGGTCGGTGATCTTGCCGACCGGTTGGGGCTTATGAAAAGTTACGTCTTCTGTATGATCGGCCTCATGATCTCGATTGCCCTGCTTTACGGCTCACAGCTTATGTGGGTAGCCATCGTCTTTAATCTCCTCTTCGGCTTCTCCATAGCTGTAAGAACTGTTCTGCCGCCGCTCATGACGGCTCGCGTATTGGGCCAAAAGCAATTTGCCGTTATTTATGGGTTCCTGAACATTTTTACGACTCTCGGAACAGCCGTGGGTGTTCCCCTTTCCGGATTCATTTACGACGCTACGAAGAGTTACCATATGGCTTTTGCGCTTTATATCGTTCTTTGCTTCATTGCGACCGCAGCCGGTATCGCAGTTTTGAAGCGAAAGGAATAATTAGCTAAAGACCGGCACAACCTGCAACCCTCCAAAAACTAGCGGAATACTGTTCCGTGAGATAGAGAGCCTGCTTAAACTTGACTCCCAAGCCAATTAATAAAAAAAATAAGCTGGGTCGTTTCAACGTTATTGTTGTGGATGTTCGCGTAAAAAGCGACTTGAACAAGAGTGAATCAAAAATATCGGTGTCTGTATGGGAGAACCTTTCGGCAATATCAAGCTGCTTTTGTTCCTTCCGCCATCCGCCAGACTATGGAAGCTTTATCCGATAAATCGGAAAGCGTGAGGAAAAGCCTGCAAACCAGCTCACGGCGTACTTCATAACCGCGTCCGGGAAAAAGCGATGCCGACTGGGCCGGGATTGAGAAAAAATCCTGTAAAAATTCGATGTCAAGCGGTCTGACCCACCGGTGGTGAATAACTCTTTCGCAATGAAGTGAAAGAGCCCGGCAGGCCTTGTCATAATCGGTTATCACCCGGAAACGCGGTACCGGTTCTCCAAGACGAATGAAAGCCTCGGCCAGGAGATCCTCACCGGCGTAACCTTCAAGGAAGGGATAGAAGGAAAAGGCGATTTTACCGCCCGTCCCCAGGCAGCCGGCCGCCTCCCTGATGGTCTGCTCAACATCGGGGAAAATGAAGATCGAGGCGTTATAAAGAACATAATCAAAAACCTGGTCTCCGGCAATATCTGCAAGCTTTTCACCGTCACCGACCAGAAGGCGGATATCGGGAGAATCACACAACAACTTTCCCGATTCTATCATTTTCTCCGATAAATCAACCCCCAGGACACGGCAGGAAAAATATTTGTTTAATATCTGCGCCGAGATCCCGTTTCCGCAGCCTATGTCCAGCACAATGGAATTCGGCTTTAAATTTATGCTTTCAGCAAGTTTCATCGCAAGGGAAGCAAAAAAATGATGCTTCTCTTCAAACAGATTGTACATCCGGCAGCTTTGGTCAAAATTATCTTTGACATTCAGCTTAACTTTTTCATTGAACCCGGCCTGAGCCATTCCAGTTCACCTATTTATTTGCTTCCGCCCGGAGAAGCTTTTTATTCAGCTTTCCAACCGATGTAAGCGGAAGCTCCTTTCTTATCTCAACTATCTTCGGAACTTCATAGGGGGCAAGCTTCTCTTTTGCAAACCTAATAATATCTTTCTCTATTTCTTTTTTATCCTTATCCTCATATTCCTTTGCAAGCATTACAAAAGCCTTTACAAGTTCTGAACCGGGCCGCTCAGGGTTAGGTACGCCTACCGTCGCAATCATTTCTATTGCAGGATGCTCCGTCAGCACCTCTTCAACCTTTTTCGAGAAAACCTTAAAGCCGCCCACGATCAGCATGTCCTTGGTTCTGTCCACTACTTTAAGATAACCTTCCTTATCCTGGACTGCAACATCCCCTGTATGTAAATATCCGTCCGCATCAATTGTCTTTTTCGTTTCATCAGGCATGTTAAAATAACCTACCATTACCTGGGGACCTTTCACGCAAATTTCCCCGGGCTGACCCAGTTCAACTTCTTTGCCGGTATCCGTATCCAGCAGCTTGATATCCGTATTTAATAAAGGCAGCCCGATTGATCCCAGCTTCTTTTTACCTTTACCGGGATTCATTGTAGTCAACGGAGATGTCTCGGTCATTCCGTATACTTCCAGCAGCTTGCCCTTACCAACGATAGCTTCGAAGTCCTTCTGCGATTCCTCAGGAAAAGGCGCTGCCCCGCTTATGCATATATCAACACCGGAATGATCCACTTTCCTGAATTTCGGATTGGACATCAGAAGCTGATACAGGGACGGGACGTTAACTATCAAGGTCGGCTTATATTTATCTATCTGTGCGCATATCTGGTCGGTATCCCTTGGATTGGGGACAAGCACCTGCGTCAATCCCAGATATATGCAGGTTGTGTTGAAGAAAAGGCCGGCCATATGAAAAAACGGAAATCCTGACAGGGCGAGACCTTGCCCCGATTCCCACCCCATCCAGGTTGTTGCTATTATCATATCCGAAACCGCATTCCGGTGGCTCAGCATAGCCCCCTTGGGCGCCCCTGTGGTTCCGCCTGTATACTGCAGATATGCGATATCATCAGGAGTTATCCTGACATCCGGGCTCTTTGCGGAAAATTTCTCTGTTTTTATTACATCCTTAAAAATATAAACCTGTTTC
>Ga0105099_10000183_pt1 | contig 41229 bp, 41 predicted proteins | sample PPLLak3cmMay2015_2_FD_79138 | JGI IMG/M metagenome (GOLD analysis project Ga0105099, IMG submission 79138) | Freshwater sediment microbial communities from Prairie Pothole Lake near Jamestown, North Dakota, USA - PPLs Lake P8 Core (1) Depth... | ecosystem: Environmental > Aquatic > Freshwater >... | reverse complement strand
CACCACCCTGCATCCAAACAACTGCTTCATCTAATTTTTCTATTGTGGAAGGTGTGATAGTAATGCGAGAAAAAATAGAAGTATCATAACCACATGCAAAATCTTTGGAATCGACAGCCACAGTTTCTGGCAACACTCCTGCAGTATGTCCATCGGCTCCTACTCCAAACAATCCAATTTTAAATTCTGCAATTTTAAATTCTTCTTCAAGAATTTTATTAAATCTTTCAGTTGTCTCCTTATGTTCACTCCCCACAAGAATTGGAATCAATTTCGCTTCCGGAATTTCAAAACCTTGTTTGATTAATTTATACCAATTAGAGTCTGGGTGCCCCACTGGTCCGTATCTTTCATCGGTTAGAGTAATTGTTAAATTCTTACAAGAATGATTTTTTAAAAAATCTGCAATTTTCACACATACAGCAATAGACGAACCTCCTGTCACAAAAAATAAAACATGTTTACCTAACTCTAATTGTTTTAAAACAGATAAAACCACAAAACTCGCACAATCATTTATTTCTTTGGTTGTTTTTATATTTAAGGGCATAGTAGAATATTTTATTTTAAATATTATTGAATCTTATATGCACAATAATAACCATCAACTACTGCTCCAGTACAAGCATAAAATCCTAATCCTTTACATTTATCATCTGAATATGGTGTACTTAGATTTTCTGGCAACCATATAATAAATGGCCCAGTTGGATTAGGAATAGCACCACTACAATGCCATACAGTCACGGTCCCAGGACCAGCATAAATATATCTATCTCCTCTACCACTACTTCTACTAGGGTCACTTGGAATACTAGGTAGGAATTCTTGAATACTAGCATTTAAAGCAGCATCACCTGAATTATTTCCACTCCAACATGTCCCCGTTGTTCCAAGACATCTTCCAGACGCCCCACCTCCAGTAGAAGGGAAAGTGCCATTATTTTTATCAGCGACCATAAACAAAGCTAACTCTATTTGTTTAATATCACTAAGTCTTCTTGCATCACGAGATTTTGCACGAGCACTATTTAAACTTGATAATACAATGGTAGACAATACTCCGATAATAGATATAACAACAAGAAGTTCTATAAGAGTAAAACCTTTTTGTGTTATTTTGGTTTTAATTTTATTCATTTTATTATTATAGCATAGATTTTATTATTGATAAATAAAAAACAACTCATAAATAAACAATGTTGCATATATTTAAAATGTGTGTTAGTTTTACGGTAAATAACTCTAGTATAATTAAAATTTAATAAAATGAAGAAAAGTACAATTTTTCATCAACAATTAGGAAGTCTGATAGTCTTCTTAATTTTCACCGTAATGCTTGTTTCTTGTGATAGAAACATACCAATTGGGACAGAACAAACCGTTTTTTGTGATTATGGTCTTTTGGTTAATATTTCCAATTTTGATAATGCAGACTATAAAACATTATCAATCTATGCAGTTGATCATGGATACAAAAAATTAATGTTTCATTATCATGAAGACCGAATAACGTTCCCCTATGATTCGTGCTTCAAAATAAATGAAAACGAATATTCCCAAAAAAGACGTCGTGGATATAATCTTGATAAAGAATACATTTCATTTTACGACTATGAACATCCTTTTCTGATTGTTCACCTTTTTAATATCAACGAAGAAGTAACATTCAGGAAGGATAAATATTTTGTCTTCGAATTTATTGGTGAAGGTGAAGATAGTTTGAAACTTGTTAAGAGTTTTGTGGGAAAAAGGCTCTCTTATGAGCCTTTAGATGACGATAATGGTTTTGCGGGTTTTATTTTTTCAACAAACAATAGTTTTATTGAAGGATTTTCTTGGGCGTATCAGCCAGAATTAAGTTTACAATTACCAGATATTAAATTTTATTTAAATACCAACGACAATACAATCGAGGATATCAAATAAAATTCTTTTCGGTAAAGAAAAAAGGGAAACGATAACGTTCTCCCTTTTTTTATTTTTGCTGCGGGACTTGGATTCGAACCAAGATACACAGTTCCAGAAACTGTAGTCCTACCATTAGACGATCCCGCAATGTTACAACCTTTTAACTCCAACATAGTACCATAAAATAAGAGAATTACAATTCGAATCGAGTTGAAAAATAAATTAAATTAAGATACAATGACTCTCATGAATCAAGATGATAACGAAATAGAACAAGAGGAAGCAAAATTAAAAATAATCCAAGATGAATTCCGTTCAGGAATAGAAACTGTAAAGAAATTTAATCCGTCGGTTACTTTTTATGGATCAACACAAATGTCAGAAAATACTGAATATTATACAAAAGTTAGGAATCTAACATACAAAATATCTAAAGAGTTAGGTTATGCCATTTTGTCTGGTGGAGGTCCTGGAATAATGGAAGCTGCCAACAGAGGAGCATACGAAGCAGGGGGTAAATCTATAGGTCTCACTATAAAACTTCCCCATGAACAATTTACAAATAAATATGTTACAGATGAAATACCTTTTCGTTATTTCTTCACCAGACAGCTTTCAATGCTATACGCGACAGAGGTTTGTATTTTCTGTCCTGGTGGATTTGGCACTCTCAATGAACTTTTTGAAATTCTTACCCTACAACAAACAAACAAAATAGGTAAAATTCCAATAATTCTTTTTGGTTCTGATTTCTGGAATCCAATAGTAGAGACATTCAAGAAAATATTATCTGAAGAATACAAGACTATTGCAAAAGAAGACTTGAATCTATTTGTCGTGAAAGATAATGAAGACGAAATATTTGAGATAATAAAAAACAGTAGAATACGTGATGGTAAAGATGCATTAAATTAAAATAAAAATCTCTCTAGTATAACTAGAGAGATTTTTATTTATTCTTGTATTTTATGCAAGCTTTAATGAAAGCAGTGAACAAAGGATGCGGAGAAAGAGGTCTTGCTTTGAATTCTGGGTGGAACTGTGTCCCTAAGAAAAATGGATGATCTTTAGGTGACAACTCTGCGATCTCACAAAGCTTATCATCTGGAGACATGCCCGAGAAAATCATTCCAGCTTTTTCAAGATCATTTTTGTATAAATTATTCACTTCATAACGATGACGATGTCTTTCTGAAATATTTTCATTCTTATAAGCACTATAAGCCACACTTCCTTTTAAAAGTTTTGTCGGATATGCACCAAGTCGCATAGTGCCACCCATTTTTTTCTTTTCTATTTTTTCTTTCTGATCTTCCATGATATCAATCACAAGATACTTACTATCTGGATTTATCTCACGAGTATTTGCATCTTTCCATCCAAGGACATTGCGAGCATATTCAATAACCATGAGTTGCATACCATAACACAATCCAAAATATGGGATCTTTTCACGACGAGCATAACCAATGGCAGAAATAATTCCTTCTATTCCACTTTCCCCAAAACCACCCGGAACAATAACTCCATCGTATTTCTTCAACATAGACAATGGAACTTTCTTTGATTCAAAATCTTTAGAATTCACACAAGCAATCTCGATCCCTACACCAGAAACATAAGAAGAGAATTTGAGCGCTTCAAGAATTGAAATATAAACATCTGAAAGTACAAAATCTCCAGAGTCAAAATATTTCCCAACTACGGCAATTTTTACTTTTTCTTTTCCATTCTTGGTTTTAGCTACAAACTTTTTCCAATCGGTAAGATCGGCACTTCTTTTAGGTAAATCAAGAACTCGTTCTATGGTCTCCCCTATTTTATCTTTTTCAAAATTAAGAGGAACATCGTAAATACTTTTTACATCAGGAGCAGAGATAACATTCTCTTCTGGCACATTGCAGAACAATGCAATTTTTTCTTTTCTTTTTTTATCGAGAACAGTTGGCCCACGAGCGATAATTATATCGGCTTGGACACCGGCAGAATTTAAAGTACGTGAAGCATATTGAGTCGGCTTTGTTTTCATTTCTCCTAAATTGGATGGAACAGGAAGATAAGAAACAAGCACAAAGGCTACATCATTTGGATTCTTGGTTTTCAACATACGAGCAGCTTCAAGGAAAAGAACATTTTGATATTCTCCGACAGTCCCACCTATTTCGATAATAGTAATATCGGCATTTGCATTTCTTGTCGCTTCTTTTATTCTATGAATTATTTCAAAAGGAACATCAGGAACAACTTCTACGTTTTTCCCTTTATACTCCAAATTTCTTTCTTTGTTTATAACCTGCTGATAAACCCTCCCCGTAGTCATGTAGTTGAGCTCTGTAAGAGTAGTATTTAAAAATCTTTCATAGTTACCCATGTCTTGATCGCATTCATATCCATCATCAAGAACGAAAACTTCTCCGTGCTCTGTCGGGTTCATTGTTCCAGCATCTAAGTTAATATATGGATCGATCTTGATAGACGTCACCTTGTGACCTCTTGCTTCCATCAGAAGACCAATAGAAGACGAAGCGACTCCTTTACCAACACCAGAAATAACTCCTCCGACGACAAAAATATATTTAGGACTACGTAGTTTTTTTTCTACAATTTTATCGGTCATTTCTTTGATTAAAAATTATTTTCGTAAATATCTATGGATAGCAAAAATACTAGAGATGACTCCAATAGATATACCGGATCCAAGCATAATAATAAATAACTGTAAGAAATTTGATTTATAATATGTGTATAAATTAATCCCTACGAAGTCAGTCATTTGGTTACCAAGCCAGATCGATACTGGTATGAAGATAAGAATAGTAGCGATAGAAGCGACAATGCCAACAAGAGCTCCAGATACAATGAATGGTCCACGAATATACCCTTCACCTGCTCCGACAAGCTTCATGACATTTATCTCTTCACGAGACATGTAAATAATGAGTCGTATAGTACTGAATGTAATAACAAGAGAAATAAGAACGAGAATCAAAGACACAGCAAAGCCAAGCTTCCTTGCTCCATTTATAATGGAAGTAAGTCTTTCTATTACGATTTTATTCTGATGATAATCTATCTTGTCTATGGTGGTTACATCTTGTTCTGAAAGAGCTCCATCATTTTCAAAATATTTTACAATACTTTCGTATTGAGATGGATCTTTTGCTTTTATGTTTAGAGATGCTCCAAGCGGATTCTCGTCGAGCTCATCAAGAGCTTGAAGGGTAAGATAATCACCAGAATGCTTTTCTTTGAATTCTGTAAGTGCTTCTTCTTGTGAAGTATAAGAAATATCTCTGACTTCAGGAAGTTTCCTCAAAGCATCTTCAATATTCTGGATAGATGAATCTCCTGTGTTGGGCACAAAATAAACAGTCACATCGACTTTCTCTTTTATGTCATCAAGAGAAGAGTTCAATGCTGCTTGGATAAAAATAAGAGAAGTAATAACAAAAAGAGTTATCGTCATGATAAGAATACTAGCCATGGAAGTAAAGCCACTACGTGTAAAATTACGATATCCAGAAACTATTACTCTTTTCATTTTAATAAAAAACATATGAATATTATAGCATATACTTGCCATCCTTATCATCTCGAATAACACGACCGTTTTCAAGAGTTATCACACGCTTTTTAATCTGATCTACCACGGATCTATTGTGAGTTGTGAGGATAATGGTAGTACCAAGATCGTTTATTTTCTTTAGAAGATTCACAACTTCACTTGTATTGATCGGGTCTAAGTTACCTGTCGGCTCATCGGCGATTATAAGATTGGGTTGAGTGATGATCGCACGAGCAATGGCAAGACGCTGTTTCTCCCCGCCTGAAAGCTGATGAGGGAAAAGATGAGCTTTCGAAGTAAGATCCACGAGCTCAAGAACATGAGGAACATCTTGAAAGATATCGTTGTCATCTTTTTCTACAGCTTCCATTGCAAAGGCAATATTTTCATAAGCTGTCTTGTTTGCAAGTAGACGAAAGTCTTGAAAAACTACTCCGACTTTACGACGAAAATCTGTCAGATGTTTACTTGAAAGTTTATGGACATCTGTGGACTCAAAAAAGACAGTGCCTTTTGTGGGTTTTTCTTCTGCTAAGATTAATTTGGTTAAAGTTGTCTTCCCTGCACCAGAGTGCCCGACGATTGCGACAAATTCACCTTGTGTGATTGAAATATTTATATCTTCTAAAGATACACTGTTTGAATATTTTTTTGTAACATCATTAAAATAAATCATTATATCTTTCTATTGTAACTAAAAAATCAAAAAATAACAAATTATAGTAAATATAATAACCTAAGTGAGAATATATTAATAGTTAAATTTTAGTATATAAAAAAAATCCCCAATACAAAATAAATCTGTAAAGGGGAAAAATTAAAAGCTGAAAGAGAAAAAATTATAAATTAATCTGACGCGGACCACTGTCGGAATAGCAACGACCGCGAACAACGGAGTTCACGCGGAATTGGCCGCCGCCATTGCGACACATATTCAAGGCACAGTTGTCGAAAACAAGTGCATGAAAACAAGTAAAACCCTCAATATCAAGCATGCCACGAGTTTCAAATCTTTCACGAAATGCTACAATAATACCTTCTTTAGGGATCATGTATTTATTTCCATCACTGAAAAAATCCTCATAACTCTTATTTAAATGTTCCACATCGGGTTCTATCGATCCTTTCCATGCAAAGCAATAGTTGCCTTCTGGGCGATCCTGTTGTTCATATATAGCCCTGTCAGGATCTTGTGAATATGAATTATCTGATGAGACTGAATTTTCACCAAAATTTTTTTTATAAGCAGTAATATACCGCCTGCAATTAAATTTCTTATGAACATACTCAAGTCGTGGTCGTTTTTTATCATACTCTGGCAATGTCGTAGTGGACCAATCAATTGTAAGATTAAAAACACTTTTATAAAAGCGTTCAATCTTTTTCTTTTCGAGAAACCAAGGGTCACTTTTTGGGGCATTAACTAATCCAAGGAATTTTTTGGTTGCTCTTTTTGAAAGCAATCTTAATTCTTTTTGATCCCAGTCAAGCATTTGGCTTTTAGTAACTCTTGCTTCCTCTACTGCATCAAGAACTCCTTGAGCAATATTTAAAGCAAATTGTGTACCCATAAGACCTGTTGGTTCGTCAATTTGCATTGATGCAACTTGATTTTTCTTTTCTGAATCGTTCATTATAAACTCCTCCTATTTAAAAATTTTAAAAAACAATAAATATAATCTATTTATTTTACAAGGCTAGATTTTTACCTTTTTATTCGATGGTATTGTAACATATAATAAACCTATCTGTCAAGCATTTTAGACCTGTAGAATATAACTCATTTACCCATGTCTATTTTTCCTCAATAAATCCACTCCTGTATATTTATTGAAGAAAATTAAAGTTTCATCTCTGCTTCAATGAAAGAATCTATCTGACCATCTAAAAGCACAGAGTCAACATCACCACGAACTTGCTTTGAAATTTTATACCCCTTGCAATGTTTCAATATTCCAAGATATGACTGTCTCGTAGAATCTGAGATATTTGAAGTAATTCTTCTTAATATTCGTTTCTTTGTATTAGTACGCAAGATTTTATAATGAGGTAAAACCACATATCCAAGGAAATCAATACCTTGCGATATTTTTCTTATTTCCACTTTTCTTGGATGAAGTGTCAATTTTAATTCATCTCTTAAAAACTCAGAAATCTTTACAATAAGAGACTGTAAATATTCCTTATCTTTTGAAATAATTACAAAATCATCGCAATAACGAATATAGTATTTTATTTTAAGTTGATGTTTTATGAATTGATCAAATTCATTGAGATACACATTGGAAAAGAGTTGGCTTGTCACATTTCCTAGAGGTAAACCACACCCCGCCATTTTTTCAAAACTTGAAATAATATTTCTTATAAGCCATTTAGTATCTTCATCATAAATCTTTCTAAAAAGAATGTTTTCTAAAATTTCATGATTTATGGAGTCAAAGAATTTTGAGATATCGCATTTTAAAACCCAAACATTTCTTGTATAGTTCCTACTTTCTTTGAGAGTAAATTCTACTAACCTCTCTACTCCCTTATGTGTACCCTTATCAATTCTACAAGAATAAGAATCGTAAATAAAATTCTTATCATAAACTGAATATAGAACTCTGTATATAGCTTGGTGTACTATTCTATCTCTTACCTCTGCTTTGTGTATATGTCTGCGTTTAGGATCATAAACATAAAATGACACATAGGGAATATTAATATATGTTCTATTTTTTAAATCATAATGCAGTGAAAATATATTTTGTTCTAAATTAAAATCAAAAGCTTGTATATCTTTCTTTTTATTTTTTCCTTTTTTAAACTCTCGCCATGCTCCGAGCAAATTTGTAAGAGATATGATATATTGAAAATTACTATGAACACGACCCCCCCCCAACGCAATTATTGAACTCCCGATTATTATCCATATCAAAAGATTATATAAAATAATTTATCAAATCGGAAATACAATGCCTAAGCGTGATAAGCTCGGTATTCATAAAGTGATTGAGGAAAAATCCTTAAAAATACTTTGCCAAGCGATAGATACTGCTCTGCATGCTAAAACTGAAAAAATTCAACTTCTTTTTGAACTTCGTCGTGAGATAGAAACATTAAAACATTTAATTCGTATCGAGAATGAGCTTGGTATTATTCAAGAAAAAACATATTTAAATCTATCGCAGTTATTAGTAAATATTTCAATGATGGCAACTGGCTGGCAAAAATCACTCCAAACACAAAATCCCCAGAAACAATCTGGGGATTTTTATGAGAAACTTCTGACGAGGACCGTTGTCTGAATTGCGATTGTCACGATTGTCGTTGCTCACGTTGAACTGGTCATTGTCATTGCGGTTCATGTTCAAGGCGTTGCCATCGGAATCAAGTCTCTGTATGCAGTCCTCTATATCTCGAGATGTCGTTCTCACAACATCTTGTGTTATACATGCTCATTGCACGGTCTATGTTTGGAATCTTAATTTAATTCCCTAACTGCATACAGGCAGTTTCTATATGAAGGCGAACTGTCATCTTTTTAAAAGATCAGCTCAATAGCCAAATTTATTATACAAAAAAAATTCCCCAATACAAAATAAATTCGTAAAGGGGAAAAATTAAAAGTTAAAAGAGTTAGAAACTAATCTGACGAGGACCGCTGCCTGAATGGCGAAGGCCACGATTGCCGTTGCTCACGCCGAACTGGCCATCGACATCGCGGTACATGTACAAGGCGTAGCCAACGGAATCAAGTGTATGGAAACGTGTTACACCTTTTATGTCCCACATATTGCCTGTCTCAAATCGATAACGAAAAGCAGAAAGCAATCCTTCTTTGGGTACCATGTAATAATTCCCATCTTGATAAAAATCATCATAACTTTTATTCAGATGTTCAACATCAGGTTCAATACCTCCACAATGAGAAAAAGTGTAATTTTCATTTGGACGAGATTGTTGTTCTCTTATTGCCTTATGGATATTATCGTAATATTTCCATACTGCATCTTTGCCAAATTTTTTGGCATAAGCATTAAAGATGTCATTCTCTGTAAGTCTTGGAAGTACGTATTCCAAGGAATCAAATCCTGTAACTTTTACAGGGAGTTTAACTTTTGACCAATCAATTGTGTGATTGAAAATGCTTTTGTAAAAGCGTTCAATCTTTTTCTTTTGGTCGGCCCATAGGTCAAGTTGAATACCAAGTAATTTTGAAACAATTTCTTTCGTAGACTCACGAATAAAAGTTTCATTTTGAAGAATTTCTTGCATTTCTTCTACTGTAAAATATCCATCAATGGCATTAATAACACCACCAGTGATAATTAAGCCAAGGCGAGCATTTTGCCCACCAGTAGCAAAAATTTTTGCGTCGTTCATAACTCTGCATATTATTTTGTTTAAGAACTAGGGGGTAAAAGCATTATTGCTTAATACCATAGTATACCCATATTATACACCTAAAGCTAAATTATGTCAAGTATTTTAAGCCTTATAAAATATAGCTTATTTACCTATTTATTGAAGAAAATTAAAGCTCCTTTTCCGCTTCAATGAAAGAATCTATCTGACCATCTAAAAGCACAGAGTCAACATCACGCACTTCAACTTCTGTACGATGATCTTTCACCATTTTGTAAGGATGGAGAACATACGAGCGGATTTGGCTTCCCCATTCTATCTCTGTCGACTTTGTGGGGGATAAACCAGCTTTCTCTTTCAACTCGTCTTCTTTTCTTTTTTTATAAAGTTTACCTTTTAGTATTTCTATCGCTCGTGTGCGATTCTGCTCTTGCGAACGCTCGGTAGTCACATGCACAGATATATTTGTCGGCAAGTGAATAAGGCGAACTGCAGTCTCCCGTTTGTTTACATTCTGCCCACCTGGTCCACCAGATTTTGAAAATTCTATCTTTAAATCTTCTGGAGGTATTTCAATAGTAGTATCATTTATTTGCAATTGAGGAACAACTTCCACAAGAGAAAAAGATGTGTGCCTGAGTGCCTTTGCATTAAATGGAGATATGCGGACTAAACGATGAACACCCGATTCATTCTTTAGTGTGCAATAAGCCCCCTTTCCAGAAACTTCTATAGAAATATTCCGATACCCACCTACATCATTTTTATTCTCATGAATCAAATTCACTTGCCAACCTTTTTTCTCTACGTATTTCATATACATTCGGAGCAACATTGCAGAAAAATCTTCTGCATCATCTCCACCTGCGCCTGAGAGAATAGAAAGAATACAATTCCCCTTATCATATTTTTCGGCACCTAGAAGTTCATCTTTAAGTTCAGAGATTTTCTTGATCACAGCTTGAGCTTTGACTTTATCTTCCCAGAAATTTCCTTGAATCATTTCTGTTTCAAGCTTTTCTATTTCTTTTTTAATTTCTTCAGTATCTAAAACCATTTTTATATAATAGCAAAATTTGAAACTTTTAGAAAATAAAATACCCCCACTAAAAGCAGGGGTATTTAATTTTAGACTAGATCTTTTTCTTCAATTTTTTCCAAATAAGCAATTAGCTTTTGGGGGTTAACTTTCCATACTAAGATCCATTTTTTGAAAAGTTCAAAAAGGATACATATATCCTTCCCTAAAATTTCAACAATTTTTCCGTAACCTTCCATTATATTGAGTTTTTAAATGTTTCAAATCTTTATCTAATATAATGATGTCACAAAAGCATTATGTTTGCAAATCAACAAAAACCCATATAGAATAAAGGTATTGTTATTTCTCTAAATCATGCTCTGGCTTAAAATATTTCTTTGGAAGAATTGAGAAATAATCGTCTATGTAAGGGTACATCATATCACAAGCGACAAAAGCAATAACTATTTCTTTGTTTTTATTTCTATATTTATTTAAAGTTTTATTTTTCTTCATATCTCCTATCATTTTTTCTATCATTGCAAGTTGCATGCCAGTAGAAGGACCGACAAAAAGACCCGCTCTAATGAGAGCTAAACTCTTTTCGTATGAAGGTAAAGCCCCTATCGGAATCACTTTATCAACAATATCATACCAAGGAATACCAAGTTTTAATATCGCTTCATCTACACGAGGACCGGGAATTGAAGAACCTTTTTCTATCGATGTCCCTACTACATATATATCTTTATTTTTAGATTTCAAATAAGTACCTGTTCCATATATAGTTCCTGCTGTGCCAATAGTGGAAACAAAGATAGACATCTGATCCCCTAATTGAGACCAAAGTTCTTTAGCAATATATTCTTCTGAAGCTCCTGCATTACCAGGATTTGTGTATTGATTCAGATTATGCCAACCTTTCTTTTTCCCAAGTTGTTTTGCTTCATACACACCACCTTTATTGCTATGAACATCGGGGCTTTTGGCTCCATGAGAAATAAGTAAATCTGCTCCAACCAATTTGAGTAATCGTTTTTTGTGTTCAGGAACATCGGGAGTAATAATCGCATGCAAATTTGGAATACCAAAATAACGAGATAAAATAGCAAGTGACAAAACTGTATTTCCAGAAGAATATTCAACTAAGTGTTTAGTAGAATGAAGAATATCTTTTGGAATAGTGGAGAGCATTTGCCATGAAGGCATAGATTTTATATTACCTAGTGGGACAAACTGCATGAGTTTTACAAAAATCCGAACTTTATCTTTTTTAAATTTATTTAAAGAAGATGGTAATTCAACTATTGGCGTCATACCTAATGATCTGGGTGTCAGAAAATCCATTAATGCACTATCTCCTTCAAAAACTTTCTTGCCGTTATTTATATTTTTCTTCATAAAATAAATTAAATTAATAATGCTGAGCCGAAGGTGGGAATCGAACCCATGTTTCTACTTTACGAAAGTAATGTTCTACCACTGAACTACATCGGCCAAACTATGAGCCGTCAGTGAGAATCGGACTCACGCTCTCTCCCTTACCAAGGGAGTGCTTTGCCACTAAGCTATGACGGCTAAATTTAAACAGATTCAATCCTTTAAGAATACTATAAATCATATGTGTTTTCAATGTATTGCAAAATCTGTATTTTCTAGTATAATAGCTGTATTACATAAATAAAGAGAAAATGTCTCTTTTTTAGTTAAATATAGAGAGGTAGAGAAATGGTATCTCGCAAAGGAATATAGTCTCATAACCTTAAGGTTATGGTGAGGATAAAGAAAGTTTTAGTGTTAAAATATAGCGGGGTAGAGAAATGGTATCTCGTAAGGCTCATAACCTTAAGACGGTCGTTCGATTCGACCCCCCGCAACAAGTAGGCTCGTGACAAGCCAATATGTCTCGAAGCTGAAACGAGTAAATTGCTTAGAAATGGCTGTTCGGCTAATGCCTCACATCGCCACCAGTGCTATACGGTAGTGGTAACACTATCGACAAATAGCAAAGCAGTTTGCTATTTGTCGATGTAGCTCAGTTAGTAAGAGCGGGCGTTTCATAAGCGCCAGGTCATAGGTGCAACTCCTATCATCGACACAATAAAGTAGATATTTTTTCTATTTTATGTTAATTTAAGAGATGTGTAGATTATTGAAATAAGTGCATAAATTTGCAGTCGTAGCTCAACTGGTTAGAGCACCCGCCTGTCACGTGGGAGGTTGAGGGTTCAAATCCCTTCGACTGCGCAAAAAGAAAAATCACTCTTTATGAGTGATTTTTCTTTGCGTAGGAGAGGAGCCAACTGCTTGGCTCCATGAGGAATTTGAAAGATTTTTCGTTGTCGAGTTTACGAGACCGAAAAATACCAGCGACCGTTAGGCGGAAATCCCTTCGACTGCGCAAAAATAAAAATAGCATGATTTTGTTTTTTTAAAAAACAAAATCATGCTATTTTTATTTCTATACAATTCCTAATTCTTCAAAAAAGTTTTGGAACATTCTAATAACTCGACGTCCTTCGATTTGAGAAATTGGGAAATCGACTCCGTCGTGGGCTATCTTGTTGCGAACTAAATGTGCATCCCATGCATCTTGTATACTTCGATACCCACTTCCACGAGCTCCTTCTAATAACTCACTAACTGTCTCTCCAGACAATCCTTTTTCTTTTAAAACTTCTTCCATCATTGAATCCGCTTCAATGATAGCCACTCGCCAATCGGATTCATTTGGGCTTTCAATTAGAGTGAGAATATAGTGCCATCGCGGATTTGCATTCTTCTCTCTTTCTTTTTCTCTCATGAGAGCTTCGTGAATTTCGTGCTCAATTTCTTTCTTGTCATAAATCTGAATCTCTACCATTCGAACAAGAGAGAATATAATAATTGCCAACAAGATAACTGAAAGTAGAGCAGATATTACACCGATAGTTGACCAAGTTTCTGGATTAGAGAAAAAATCAATTATAGGTTTCGTGTATTCAATTATTTTACTAAACACAAATTCAATATTCAAATAAGCAGGAGTAAAAAGTGGCTTATCTAAAACTGATTGTACTACTGTTTGTTCCATATAAGATGATTATACCAATTTTTCAAAATCTTTCCCAATAGTAAATAGAATATCTTCTCTTAAAAATGGAGCTGTGATTTGTAATCCAAAAGGTAAACCTTCTTTTGTTTTACCTGAAGGGATAGATATAGAGCAAAGATCTGCTAGATTGGCTGGGGCTGAGAAAATATCACATAGATACATAGATATTGGATCATTTAATTTCTCTCCTAATTTGAAAGGAAGAAAAGGAACAGTTGGAGTAATGAAAGCATCAACATCTAAATACATATTAAGTAATTCTCTTTTAATCATTTCTCTTACTTTTACAGCAGTATTGTAATAAGCATCATAATAACCATGAGATAAAATATATGTCCCTAAAAGTATTCTTCTACGAGCCTCTTTTCCAAAACCATTGCCTCGGCTTTTTTTGTAAACATCTAAAAGATTATTCCCCTCTTCTGATAATCCATATCGAATACCATCAAAACGAGCTAAGTTACTGGAAACTTCTGCTGGCATAATAATATAATAAACGGCGAGAGAATATTTAATGGAAGGTAGAGAAACATCTACTATCTCATACCCAGCATTCTTGAGCTTCTCACAACTTTCCTCAAAATTTTTAAGAACTTCACTATCTATTCCTTCTCCTTTTAAAAATTCACGAGGAACTCCGATTCTTTTTTTGATTGGTTTTATTTTATTTACTCTCATGTCATCGGGAATAGAAGTACTATCTTTCGGATCGTATCCATTTATTGCATTAAAAAGAATTTCTACATCTTCTATATTTTTACCAAGTGGCCCAACTTGATCTAATGATGAACCCATAGCGATAATTCCAGAACGAGAAAGCACTCCGTATGTCGGCTTTAACCCTACAAGTCCACAAAAAGAAGCTGGCTGTCTGACAGAGCCACAAGTTTCCGTTCCAAGAGCAACTAGTGACATATTGGCTGCCATAGCAGCTGCTGACCCACCAGATGAACCACCTGGAACACGAGTCGGATCAATAGGGTTTCTTGTTACTCCATAAGCACTTGTCTCAGTAGAAGAACCCATCGCAAACTCATCCATATTTGTCCTTCCAAGAAATACCGCACCTTGATCTTTTAATTTCTTCACAACAAATGAATCATAAGTGGCTTTATAATTTTCTAGAATTTTTGAAGAAGCAGAAGCAATATGACCATCAAATAAAATATTATCCTTAAGTGCCATCGGAATACCAGTCATTAAAGTCGCCGTGCCATTCTTAAACATTTCTTCAGCTTTTTTTGCTTGAAGAAGTACATCATCGTATATTTCTAGAAATGCATTAATTTCTCCATTCTTTTCATTAATAACTTTTAAATATTCATTCACCAAATCCGTGACAGTGTATTCACCTCTCTTTAATGATTCATGCGCTTTTTCTATTGTTAAGTTTTTTAAATCAATCATAGTATTATAGTATTTGTTTAACTTTCAAGAATCCATCTTGAATATCTGGTGCATCTGCTAATATTTTATCTGTATATTCACCACGATTATTTGTCACTTCATCTTCACGCATAACATTGTGTAAAAAATAATCTTCAGGCTTTTTATCAGATGAGTCGTTCATGGATGAAATTTTTAAGGCTTCTTGAACTTGCCCAACATACGCCAAAATAGGGTCGAAATCCTTTGCAAGACCCTCCATTTCATTTTCACTTATATCTATACGAGCCAAATCTGCTAATTTCTTTATATCTTCTAATTTCATACTTTTAGAATAACATATTTTTAAGTTTTTTAAAATTCATAAAAAACCTAAAATAAAATAGCTCTTCTCAAAGGGTACGCAAATTTTTTGCTAAAAATTTGCTCAGTTTTCACTCCGTCGAGCTCAAAAGCCCCTTTGATAAGACTATTTTATTTTAGGTTTTTAGATCATATTTATAAATTCTTCTTCTTTAAGTATTTTCACACCGAGTTTTTGAGCTTCTTTATATTTACTGCCTGGATTCTCTCCTGCTATAACATAGCTCGTCTTTGCAGAGACGGCAGATGAAACACTTCCACCATTTTCTATTATTTTTTTCTTTGCATCTTCACGCGCCATTGTGGAGAGAGTGCCAGTAAGAACAAAAGTGAAACCTTTCCATTTTAAATTTTTGGCTTTTTCATGATAAACAGAAACTCCGTTCTTGATAAGTTTGTCTATTAAATGAAGATTATTTTTATTACGGAAAAATTCATAAATACTTTCTGAAACTACTGGTCCAATATTTTCCAAATTATTTATTTCTTCTTTATTTGCTTTTATTATCTTTTCAAGTGACCCAAAATGATCGGCTATATCTCTTGCTGTCTGTTCCCCCACGTGAATAATCCCTAAAGCATAGATAAAACGCCAAAGTAAAACTTTTTTGTGTGATTGAATAGAAGAAATAATATTCTCCGCTGATTTTTCTCCAAAGCGTTCGAGCCCTGAAAGATCTGCTTTTTCAAGTACAAATAAATCTGATGGATCACTAACTAAACCTTCATCTTTTAATCTATCTAAAATTTTCGGACCAATTTCATATATCTCAAAAATATTTACAAAATGTTGCAACCCCCTTCTGTTCCTTGCTGGGCAGTTCTTATTAGTGCAATAAAATGCCACAGATGAAAGGGCTGGTGAAGAGTTGTTCTGAGAAAAGACTTGCACAGGCCGACTGGGCCGAGCAGAGAAATTTCCTAGCAAGGAAATATTCGTGCTTTTCGAGGAATTACTCAAGCCAGCCCTTCTTTCTACTTTGAAATCACACACTGGGCAAACATTTGGCATTTTAAATTTCTTTTCTTTCCCTGTTCGAAGTTTTACTAAGACTTCCACAACTTCCGGAATCACATCTCCTGCTTTCTGAATAACAACAGTATCCCCGATACGAATATCTAGGCGTTCTATCTGATCCATATTGTGAAGTGTGGCTTTTGAAACAGTAGACCCAGCTACTAGAGTTGGATTAAAATGTGCCACTGGAGTGAGAACTCCAGTCCTCCCAACATTTACAGTAATATCTTTGACTATTGTCGTCGCTTTTTCTGCTGGGTATTTATACGCAGTCATATAGCGAGGAGCCTTCCCTACAACGCCAAGAACTTCTTGCAAATCAAGCTCATCCACAGCAATAACTATACCATCTGTCCCATACGGGAGATTTTGTCTTACCTTTCCAACTTCTTCAATGAAAGAAAAAACTTCTTTTAAATTTTTAGATTTTTTTTCATAAGGAGCAACAGTAAAACCAAGGTCACGTAGAAGTTTGTGTTTATCTGAATGATTTTTAACAAGAGGTGTTTCTTTTTCGTATTTTATAGAAGCTATGTCCCAAGCAAAAAAATCTAAATTTCTTTCTTTTACAATTTTCGGATCAAGCTGGCGAAGACTTCCTGCCGCCGCATTACGAGTATTTGCAAAAATTGGTTTACCGTCTTTTTCTTGTTTTTTATTTAAAGAAATCCAAGCTCTTTTCGGCATAACCACTTCCCCACGAACTTCTAAGTAAGAAGGAAAAGGAGCTTTTAATCTAAGAGGTACAGTATTTATCATTTTTAAATTTTCTGTAACATCCTCTCCGATAAATCCATCCCCTCGAGTGGAACCTTCCACTAAAATTCCATCTTTGTAAACAAGAGAAGAAGAAAGTCCATCTAATTTTAATTCACAAAAATAATTTGCGGAAGTCCGACTTCCGAAAATTTTTAAAATTCTTTTTTCCCATTCTGCAACTTCATCTTCCGAAAAAGAGTCATTCATTGAAAGCATTCTAATGTCGTGTTTAACTTTTTTGAATTTGGGTAATGGTTCCCCCGCCACACGATGGATGGAACTATTTGGATCTGCAAATTCTGGATGTTTAGCTTCAAGAATATTGAGTTCACGAGTTAAAGATTCATATACGTCATCTGTCACATTTGGAGCATTTTCTGTATGATAAAGAAATCTTAATCTGGAAATTTCTTCCCGAAGTTTTTTTATTCGGCTTTTTACATCTTTATTATTCATAAAACAACTTATTCTGAGAATTTAATTTTAATTTCACGTTCAACTGTTCTTACATTACTTGTATTACAAATATTGTACCCCTTGGCGGATATTGATGTTTCAGTAATTGGCCCCGCTAAGACAGTCTCTGTCACATCAATTCTAAAACAAGGAGTTGTGACATTTGGACTTGTCGGATATATCGTATAGCCAGTCCCCACGACAGCCACATTTAAATTCAAACCTCCACAAGTCCAAGCCCCAGGAATTACTCCTCGTATTCGATCGGCATACAAAGCACAATCCCCTGCAGTGTCCGCTTGATAAAATGCTAATTGAGAATCTTTCGCCAGCGATGAAAGGATTAATTGTTTATAAGCAGCATTTGTGAGCCCGGCCGTGATTACTGAAATAGCACTCACAATAACTACTGTAAATAAAATGGCATATCCTTTTTGTTGTTTGTTTTTGAAAAAAATTTTATTTGTCATAATATTTATGGTTGCCATTTCATAATAGTAGTCGAGAGCGACCTTGTCTTTGTTAGTGTTCCATTTAGATATGAGACAGTTACGAAAACATTAAGCTCATCTGTGTTTTCTACGTTTCTTGTAATGACTATTTTTCTCTCAAAATTTGTTCTTATTATTCCAGTACCACAACCAAAAGCACCTTCACTGGAATAATAAGATGTATTATTTGCCTCTTCGTTGTAGCATAAATTTGGGCACCCTTCACTACTAGACGAGCACACAGTTGGAGTGACAGGCGATGCGTTTATAGCATTTAATACATCAAAATAACATCCTGTCGCTTGGTTTGAACAATTCGCAGTATATCTATTTGCAAAAGTGTTCCAAGCAGTACTTACATCTCCACTTTGAAGAAAGACTGTTGTGTCACGATCGTTCCTTATGTAATCGACAACTTCTTGTAAAAGATAATTGGCGGTTATTTCATCTTTGGCATATCTCGCTGAGAATAAAGAACTCGCAACTACTGTCATCATTCCAACAATCACGAATGTTAATATCATAACGGCGAACATTGTCTCGACTAGAGTAAACCCTTTATTATTTTTTATTTGTTTATTAATCATATATTAGAAATTGCGTTGTGATGCCATTGTCTGAAGAGAAAATGATGTTTGCCCATCTTTAGTGAAAACTGTTCCTTTCAATACAACATACACACTTGCTTGCCTGTTATCCCCACTACTAGACCCATTTACAAAAAATCTTAAGTATTCTATTTTCACATCTGGTGAAACAATAGCAACTCCACTTGGATTATTAACATCATAACGTTTAAGAACACCATAACTATCCACCTGATACCCAACTCGAGAAGTAGCAGGAACACCCCCTTGTGCTTGAGGAACAAAAGAAATCAACAAACTACCACTAGGGCAATTACTAGTACTAGTAAGATCATAAGTAGAAAAAGTTCCACAATAATAATTTTTCCCCATGCGGATAGATCTCGTCATACTTTCCATTGCGAAATTCACATTGTCCATTGCGAAACGTAAAGATCTTGAACTTTTCCCAGCATTAAGCATGACGAATAAAGAGCTCATGGCACTCAACATAATGATCACAAAAATAGAAGTCGCCACCATTAGCTCGATCAAAGTGAAACCTTTTTTATTTTTCATTAATTGTTTTATCATAAATTAATTTGAAATGCTTATCTGCCCATTATTGGAAATATAAATTACTTTAAAAATATTCGGATCAACATCTTGTGATATTTTAATTTGTATACTTGAGATAGCAGTAGAAGCACAACTACCAACTCCTCCTACCCTATGACAAAAAGTAGGTGTCGGATTTGGGCGTTTGAATATTAAATCAACAGAATCTTCACTATTAATAGGAGTAGCTGAATTATTTAAATATATATTAGCTATTTTATCGGTAGTTGATATACGTAATAAATCCAAACATTCATTCGCAGAAGTAGGAGCCCCACAAGTTTTGGATGCGTTATAATTATATTGATTATTTGCAGACATATCGACAAATAAAATAAAAGATTTATTTGAACCAGCATATAGATCCCCTAATGAAGGCGTGGAATCTGCTGTAAAGTGAATTCCATATCCTTCTCCAAACACTCCTCCTTGCCCACGCACACCGATAGCATACCCTTGTGCTCGGCGAACAGAAAGTGCGATATCGTCTGCTAGATTTTGGATAGAAAGAGAAGAATTAAATTTACCATAACTGAAAATCGTAATACTTGAGATGACCATGAATATTGCGATAACAACAAGAAGCTCTATGAGGGTCACGCCTTTGTTGTATTTATTTTTGTGTAAATTTTTAAACATTATTTAAATAATTAAAAACTAAATAATTGTACTAAAGAAAAGAAATCGAAATTAAAAAAGAAAGTAATAAGAGTACTGATGATAAGAAATGGAGCAAAAGGAATTTCGGTTTTCATGTTAATTTTACGTTTTGAACTTCTTGAGATGAACATCAGAGAAAGACTTACTATTGTCCCTATCCAAAAAGCTACAATGACAGCAAAAATCCCAGACCAAAGACCAAGAAGAAAACCTACTCCGAGTAATAACTTACCATCCCCCAAGCCCATCAAACGCCCTTTAGAGAAAAACCAAAGAAGCACAAACGGCAAAGCAATGACTGGCCCAGCAAGCAGACTAGAAAGTGTGGGTATTATGAAGAAAGATCCAATTGGAGAAAAGTTTATAAATATTGAAAGAAAAGAAAGGAGAATAAAAAGATAGACCAACTTGTCTGGGATAATCTTGTGACGCATATCGTAAAAAGATATTACGATAAGTAATGAGAAAATAAAAACAAAAAAAGTAACAAAAATAACATACGAAATTAAAGAGAAAGATAATATTGGCATAAATTTATACGCCACCAAAACAAACATAAGCCCAGTAATAACTTCAACTAAAGGATATTGATGAGATATGCGACTCGCACAACGACGACACTTACCAGATTGAATAAGAAAACTGAGAACTGGAATAAGTTCATACCATCGTAGATTGCGACTGCAAGTCATGCATACAGACCTCCCTGTCGCAATAGCTCTGCCAGTATTCAAACGAAAAATAACTACATTCAAAAAACTTCCAATAATAGTTCCTAGTAAGAAAATAAAAATAAATATTAGTACAGACATAATCATATTGTAACATTTGATAAAACAAAAAACCACCCTAAGGGTGGTTTTTTGTAACTAATAAATTATGAAGCTGGACAAGTTACAATATTAGCAGCGAGTGGAAGGTTTCTTCCTACAGAAGTTCCATTGTAATCAACACACCAATAGTTAAGTGTTGCTTCAGGTGTTTTAAGCGGAACAGAAATAGCCCAGCCTGAAGCACTTGAATGACAATTGGAAGTTGTGATTACTTGTGGGGTTCCTACAATAAGTACGATTGCCCCCGAGGCATCACTCGCATCATGTGCAGCAGCAAGACCTCTAGCTATACCTGCATCTTGTGTAGCATTACAAATAGTATTATAACTATTAGTATTACCGTATACTATTTCTGCTTGAGCCCTCATGTTACTAAGATTTGATTTAATAGCAGCATTTGCTCCTTTACCTCTTGCTGTATTCAAACTTGCCAAAACAACTGAAGATAAGATACCGATGATTGCGATAACAACCAAGAGTTCAATGAGCGTAAAACCTTTATTAAGATTATTTTTCATATTAATTTATATTATGAATTTATTATCAATAATATATGAATATTATATCATAAATATATTACATATAATAGCATAATATGCAACAAAACCACTTAGATTATTACTAAGTGGTTTTGTTTAATTAAAGATATATTTTTGAATTACTAAAATCCTTAATTAATCTAATATAAATTATGGGCAAATATAACCTATCGGTGCTACTCCTCCTGCAACTAAAGCAGTAGTTACTTGTTTAGATGAACCAGCAGAATCAACACACCAAGCTACAATAGAACCTGAAGCAGAAGCTTTTAGAGGAACTATTGCCGCCCAAGCACTAGAAACATCATGGCATTGAGCCGTATTATATAAACTTGCAGTAGTATCTGCATATGTAGTAGGAGTTGTGTTACCATAATTCCTTTCTGCTGAATTCACCATCGCCCCTATAGTATTAGTCCCAGTAAGAGCACACACACCCTCATAACTTTGTGATGCATCATAAAATAACTCAGCCTGTGCACGAGTCCCACTTAAAGCAGCCTTAATTGCTGCGTCTGCTCCTTTATTACGAGCTGTGTTTAATGATGCCAAAACGACTGATGACAAGATACCGATGATTGCGATAACGACCAATAATTCGATTAATGTAAAACCTTTATTTTTATTCATAATTTTTTTTCACTTTATAGAGTGAAAAGTTTTTAATAATTTGTCTTTTGTGAAAGACGCGACCTTAATTTAATAATTTATAATAATATCTTGAACCATTATAGCATAAAACTAATTTTAAAACACAATATATAAGCCCTGTGGATATCTTACCTGTAATATTTTAGCTGATACCACCTGCGATATTGTAAATCGGCATCAAGATAGATGAAAGTAAAACTCCAACCCCAAGACCAAGAGCGATAATCATGAGAGGTTCAATCAAGCTTACAAGTGTATCCACAGCTTCATTTACTTCACGACTATAGAAATGCCCTAAGGTTTTCAAAATATTCCCCAGTGACCCTGTCTCTTCACCGACTTTAATCATTCCAGACATTATGGATGGAACTTCTTTGTGTTTAGAAAATGCATCAGAAAGAGAGCTACCACTTTTCACTGAATCAGCAACATCTTTTAAAATATTCTGATACACACGATTCCCTACCACATCACTAGTGAGCTCGATAGATCGGACGATCGGAATACTTGAGGAAAGCATGGTGTCCATATTGTCGGAGATTCTAGATAAGTACAGCTTGCTGTATATATTCTTGAAAATTGGAACAGAAATTTTCAATCTATCAAAATAAATTTTTCCCGATGGTGTCCGTGCAAAGTGGATAAGGTAAGCGACAAAGAGAGCAATAGCAACAAGTAAGAATATGCCGTAGTTCACAAATAAATCACTTACTTTCATTATTATTTTCGTCATGAATGGCACATCCACCCCCGACTCTTTAATAATCGCAGCAAGCTTAGGGACAATAAACGTAAACATCATAACCATCACAATAATGAAAATCCCGATAACGAAACTAGGGTAGATAAGAGCATTTTTCGTTTTGGAAGTGAGCTGATATTGGCGATCCAAATAATCTGCCAAGTAAGAAAAAGTTTGAGTTAATTTACCCGATTCTTCTCCAGCTTTCACCATATTTACATAGAAATCAGAGAAAGCATTTTTGTGTTTGGATAAAGCGACAGAAATATAAACACCGGATTTGATATCTTCGGTCACTTCATATAATATTTTTGAAAGTAATTTATTTTGAGTATTTTCAGCGAGCAAATTAAATGCTTTCAAAGCAGCGATTTGTGATTCGAAAAGAGTAGACATTTGTCGTGACATGATCACGATGTCTTTCATTGGAATATTCTTTGACCCTAAGAATGATAGATTTAAAAATAAACCTTTTTTATTATCCCCTTCTTTTATAGAAGAAATAATATAACCTCTGCGTTGAATCGCTGTGATAGCCAAATCCTTTGAACCTGCATCAACAGATCCAATCTTTTTCTCTCCTGTACTTGTAATTGCTTCGTAATTAAATAACATATATAAATATTAGAACATTTGTTCTAGGGCTTTAGGATTAGTAGAGTACTCATACGCACTTTCGAGGCTTATCTCTCCTCGTTGGACAAGATCGATCAGACATCTATTCATATCCATCATCCCTTCATGAGAAGAAGTTTCAAGCACTGTGTCGATCTCATGAGTTCTTTTCTCACGAATAAGGTTAGCAATGGCTTTATTGTTTATGAGAAGTTCATAAGCTGGAATACGACCACCAGAAATACGGGGAATAAGACGTTGTGAAAAAATCCCGATCAAACTGGCAGCCAATTGAAGACGAATCTGGCCTTGCTGTTCTGCTGGGAATGAGTCGATAATACGATCAATAGTTTGCGAAGCAGTATTTGTATGTAAAGTCGACAAAACCAAATGCCCAGTTTCAGCAGCAGTTACTGCGGCTGAAATAGTCCCACTGTCACGCATCTCTCCAATCAAAATAACATTGGCATCTTCACGAAAGACCGACTTCAAAGCTCCCAAGAAATCTGGTGCATCGACACCTATCTCACGTTGATCAATAATTGACTTGTCTTGTTGATAAATAAATTCTATTGGGTCTTCAATCGTTATAATGTGAGTAGTCTGCTCGCTGTTTATGATGTTGATCATCGTAGACAGTGTTGTAGATTTTCCTTGACCGACAGGCCCAACGACAAGGAAAAATCCTTGCTTTTTTCTAGCAAAATCTTTCAGAATAACTGGCAAACTTAACTCTTCAAATGATTTTGCTTTAGCAACAAGGCGAAGAGCAATACAAGCCATACCCCTCTGAAAGAAAGCATTCCCTCGTAACTGAACTTGACCATTATTTAAATTACTAGAAAAATCTATACTTTTATCTTCTTTGAATTTTTCTGCTCTCGCTTGCCCGACAAGAGCTTCAAGAATTCCAAAAACATCAACTTCTTTTAAGACATTACTATTCACAAGCACAACAAGTTGCCCACTTATACGAATAGCGGGCTTTCTGCCGACACCTAAATGCAAATCAGACCCATCTTCACTTATGAGATTTTCAATTAAATCATTTATAAATTTCTTATAATCCATATTATTCTTTTTTTGTTTTACTAATAATTTCAGAAACTCTTTCGATAACTTCCCCGGGGGTACTTGTCGCCTTGATGATATAACCCGCAGAACCCAGTGCTTCTGCTTGAGTGACATCGGCAGGTTGACCTCTGTTTGAAAGGAAAATAACAAGAGAGTTTGAAGAAAGATTATCTTCTCGCATTTTCTTGAGCATTTCAAAACCATCCATTACAGGCATCATTATATCGAGAAGGATTATATCTGGAGAAAGTCCTCCTCGTAATTGATCAAGAGCGATTTCAGCACTAAGAGCAGTTGAGACACTAAAATTAGATTTATTAAATTTCATCGCATACATATCGAGAAGAAAACTATCATCGTCTACGATTAAAATTTTTCTAGGTTCTGTTTCCATATACTCTAAGTATAATACAATTAAAATTATAATACTACTATTTTCTTTTAGAAATTATAAACTTCTTGAAGTGGAATATCTCCTCTGAGACTTTTTAGAATTGCATCTTCTTTGATAGTCAACATACCACGAGAACGAGCTAGTTTGTATATTTCTTGTTCTTGTGGTTTTTTTAAGATTACATTTTGCATTTCTTTATCTATCTTAAACATTTCAAAAATAGCCACACGCCCAGAAAGACCAGAAGCACTTTCAGGTGAAGACACAGCTTCATAGACAGTGTCCCCAATATTTAATGTGGATTTGAATTCTTCAGGTAAATCAGCAAACTGTTTATCGAGCATTGCTCTTGTCGCTTCATCAATAGGGATTTCGTGTTTAGAATTTGGATGAATTCTACGAGCCAAACGCTGAGCCATGCAAAGTATCAAAGTCGGAGCGATAAGGTAAGGGTCTATTCCCATATCTATCAAACGAGGAATTGCTCCGATGGAGCTGTTGGTGTGCAAAGTGGATAAAACCAAGTGCCCCGTTAGGGCGGCTTGAATAGCAAGTTCGGCTGTTTCTTTATCACGAATCTCTCCTACTAATATGACATTGGGGTCCTGACGAAGAATAGATCTGAGACCGGAAGCAAATGTATACCCTATCTCTGGCATAACTTGGGATTGATTTACTCCATCAATCTTGTATTCAATCGGATCTTCAAGAGAAACGATATTCTTGTCTTCTTTATTAAGTTCACCAAGCATTGAATATAGTGAAGTGGATTTACCAGAACCAGTGGGGCCTGTCATTAAAATAAGTCCATAAGGGCGAGACATTGCTTCTCTGATGAGTTTGATATTCACATCAGACAAACCAATCTTATCGATAGGTAAAATCCCTTTTTGTGAATCCAAAATACGCATCACTATCTTCTCTCCATAATAAGAAGGCATCGTGGAAACACGAAAATCTATTTTGCGATTATCAATCTTCGCAGAGAATCCACCATCTTGTGGTTTACGTTTTTCGTCGAGACGCAACTTGGAAAGAATTTTAATACGAGCAATAACTCCATTGTAAACATTGAGAGGTAAAACAATAGATGTATAAAGAATACCATCTACACGAAAACGAACTTTAACTTTTTCTCCATTGTTTTCAATATGTATATCAGAAGCAAGCCCTTCAATCGCACTACGGAGAATCACGGCGACGATTTTTATAATCGGCGCATCCACAACGATTTTCTCTTCTTCACCAGGTTTAAGATTGTCTGACGTTTTCGGACTCGACTCAATAGTCACACCACCATCACTTGCTTCAGCGATTTCAGAATCAAGTTCATTCAAGGCTTGATCAACTTCCGCAGTAGTGTTACCTTCGTATGCTTCTATTAATTTATTATAAACAGAATTTGCAATTAAAAATAATTTGAATGGTTTATTTAATTTTGCAGTAATGAAAGTCAATGCATCGATAGCTTGGACATTCTCTGGATCAACGATACCAACTTCAAGGAAACTGTCAGTAAGACTGATAGGAATAAATTTATATATTCTAGCTGCATCGATAGGCACTAACTTGATAACAGAAGGAGAAACATCTTTGGCATTGATAGTTCGTATCGGAATACCAAAAATATCTCCTTTTACTTTGAGGATTTCATCTTCATTGATTTTGAATTCAGCTAGAGCATTATCAATATTGCCACCATATTTTTCATCCGCAACTTTTACTACAGAAAGAGCCTGATCTTTTTCCAAAATCCCACGTTTTACTAATTCTTCTATGATTAACATAAGTTAATTTGTGGTAAACGAAACTACTTCCCCACAAGATGCAACATTATTAATTTTTGCACATGCTTTATAGAAATAATTTGTCCCAGAAGTTAATCCTAAAATATTCTTAATAAAAGTCCCAACGAGAGATATTTTAACTTTCTCAGTAACAGTGCCCAATTCTTGAGTAGGACCATATTCAAAATAAGTATCAGTAACTCCGGTAGTTACATTTACGGTTCCATTAAACACGACAGTGCTGTCTGTGATCTGTGTTGGTGGATCTGTAACTACTTTTGAAGTAGAGCTAGACACACCACTACTTGTCCCTCCAGTGCTTATCGGAGCAAAAGGATTTGATCTTCCGGCTGTTACTTTTTCTATTTTTACAGAATTATCTTTTAGTCTATTAAAAGACTTACTTGAAAATAAAGTAGTATCTATTTTTATTCTTTTCAAAGATACAATTGCTGAGAGGAATGATATATCGGAAGATATTTGATCATTTTCTGATAAAGAAGGTTCAACAGGTAAAACATTTGAACTTACAAGTGAACTACCAAAAGCAACAGGTACGATTCCATTTGTATTTAAATCATTGGAATAATGTAAATAAACTCCTCCGATGATAAGTAAGATTGTGGATACTATTAAGAATTTGTTATAAAATATTTTCATATAATTATTTAAGCCAATAAGTTTCAATTTTAAATGTATAACTGTATATATTAGTACTGCCAGCACCAGAATCTGGGACACTGAAAGCGATAGATTTGATGTCTATTAAACGTAAATTCTCTTCTAAATCTTTCAAGAATGAAATGAAAGTATTGTAATCTCCTTCTATTGTAAACTCCATAGGGAAAACACCATAAGGAAGATTATCATCTGGAGTACTCTCAACCACTACATTATTATCTGCACTTTGTTTATCCTCATTTCCTAAATTCTTGGCTTCAAAGTTTATATTTCCAATAGGCATCCCGTGGATATTGGCTATTTTCTCAATCTCAAGAATTAATTCAATATTATCTATAGTGCTAGGCAAGAAATGAGCCAAGCGATCTTTATCTTCTTGTTTTAAATTTTTATAAGTTTCAATAAGGGAATCTCGAGTTTTCTGTAATTCAGTAGAATTATCCAAAGCTACATTATAAGTAGATACATCAGTTCTTAATTGTTTTACATCTTCATAAATAGGATCAATAGCCACAAAGAATATGACAACTGTTATAACTATAAATAAAATTGAAGAAATTAATTTCATATAATTATTGTGTTTGGTTAATTAAATCATCTGTCGTAGTTTCTGTAGTGTCCATTGTCTCACTTGGACTACTTGTTTGCTCTTGCAATAAAAGATTATTCTCATAGGAAAGAATGCTTGGATCAACACTGAATTCTATGCTGAAACTGACATTATTGTTCTTATCTTTTACTAAATTAGAAAATAGAACATTTTTAAAAGCACGACCTTTATCGCTATTGAACATTCCAGCTTGGAGAGCTATCGCCCTGTAATCACGAGCTACTCCACTCATACTTACAAAGAAGCCTTTATCAGTAAATTGCTGATCAAAACTTGTGTATTGAATCTGAGGTATTGTTATTTCTCCTATTAGAGAAAATAGTGGAGACAAAACAACGTGTTTACTTAGGATAGTTTTGGCTGCTTCTGTACGTCGATCAAATAACTCGAGTTCGTCTATGGTATCTTTCTCAAAACTACTACGATTTATGGAAAGAGAAGATGATGAAGCTTCTTTTTGTTTAGTTAAATAAGTTTTGTATACAAATAATCCAGCAGCGATTAAGATGGAAACTATAAGCAGAAAGATAGTTATTATCGACAAAAAACTTTTTGGTTCTCTGTCGGAAATACTAGAAGTCACTGGCTTCTTTGGGATAAATGATGTTTGAAATGAATTTTCCATATTAAATATTTACTTAATAACTAACTTGCTTGTTATGATAATTGGCGAAGTGCCAAACCTACTGCTATCGCAAATTCTGGACCACTAACTTCTAGAACCGGAGCAAGGAAAGCTGGAGTTTCTGTTTTAGAAAAAGGATTGCTGTAAACAACTTCTACTTTAAAATTTTCTTTTGCAGAATCTAATAAACCTTTCATCACAGAACCGCCACCTGAGAGAAAGACTTTGCTGATGTTTTTATTATACTTCTTCTCGTATGCAAACACAATACTGTTTATATCTGTGAATATGTAATTGATGGCAAGACGATTTACTTTTTCAACTCTGCTGTCGACACCCGCATCCAAACCGACAGCTCTTTTTAATTTCTCTGCTTCTTCAAAAGTGACACTGAGAGATTGAGAAATATTTCTAGTTATGTCACTTGATCCTCTATTCACAACATGGAAAATTCTAACAATACCAGATTCAACGATAGAAACTTTTGTTTTTGAAGCTCCGAAATCAATAATCATAACTGGAGCGATTTCATTGGTGAAAGACGAGCGAATACTACTGAATACTTCCATCTCAAACGAATCAGATTGTAAACCTGTCTTTTTTAAAACATCTTGATATTGAGTTAAGATGTCATTGTGAATAGCAACAACCAAAACTTCTATTTTTGATAATAGAGAATTGGGGCTAGCATTAGCATCATCATTAGAATTTTCATAAGAAGACACAGCTTCCGGAATCACAAACCAATCAAGGGTAACTTCAGAGATAGGCACAGGAATATACTTTCGTGCTTCTATTGGAATAATTTTAGATAACTGGCTATCATCGATTTTATTTGGTAGTGAAATAGTAAAAATCAAACTTGATAATGAAGGGATGGATATAACTGCTGATTTTGTGGTGACGTTTGATTCTTTCATTACATCTATAAGAGCACGAGCGATGTCTTCTGCTTTTAAATTTGTAACGGCTCCTATATCCAAATTGCCGTACGGGCCCAAAGAAAGAACTCCGTATGTTTCAAGTAGAGCTTTGCCACTTTTCTTTTTTAATTGAACTACTTTTATAGATGAAGAACCTATGTCGATACCAAGTGCTTCTTTATTGGATTTATCAGCTTTAAAAGCATTTGATAAATTTGATAATCCTTCAGAAATTATTTTTTTAATTGAATTGTCCATAATCAACATATCTATTATATCATAACTATTGTAAAATAAAGAGGTGGAAATCAATTTGCATATTAAGAAAATTAAAGATTTTCTATTAAATACACTATTCCCCATCAAATGCCTAGGGTGTGAGACAAGAGATGAATTGTTGTGCAATATTTGTATTTCAAAAATACGCTTAGCTGAAAGAGAAACAGACAGAGACATTATCGCTGTGTTTGATTATCGTGACCAAGTTATTAAAAAAGCTATTTGGGAATTAAAATATCATCACAAAAAATACTTAGGAGAAAAGCTTGGGCAATTATTGTATGAATATCTAGTTGAAGACATTGGTGATATGAAAACATATGTCCCTGGCAGATCTATTTATGTAATCCCCACACCGATTTCAAATAAAAAGACAAAAGCACGAGGATACAACCAAGCGCTTGCTATTGCAAAAGGATTTTGTAATTCTGCTCCGATTGGAACTTTTGAAATAAAAGATAAAATCGTAATCAAAAAAGTAGACACTCTTCCCCAAGCAAAAATCACAAATAGAAAAAGACGATTGGAAAATGTTCGTGGTGTCTTTGAAGTAAGAAATAAAGAAATAGTAAAAGGACGGACAATAATCATCCTCGATGATGTCACCACCACAGGCGGAACAATAAATGAAATAATGAAAATTCTCAAAAAAGCAGGTGCGAAAAAAGTCATCGGTTTTGCTGTAGCACATTAAAAAATCCCCAAACTATTCTGTCGGGGATTTTTTGGTTGAAACTTTAATTTTTTTATTCAGATTCATTTTTCTTCATAAATTTCTTCATAAAGAGGTTTTTTTCCTGATGAAAACAAGATTAATGTTATTATTATGAGAATAATTAGTGATACAATACAAGCCCAACTTGGGCTTGACATACTCTCAATAAATGAAGGAAAAAGAGTATTTAGCACCGTGGGAACATCACGATTATCTAAAATACTTCCTAAAAAAACAATAGCTATTATATTAATAATAATTAATATCACCCTAATGATTCTTATAAAAATTCCTATAAAACCATTAATGGTATCATCGTTTGTGTATTTTATGAAAATAATCTCCATAAAAAAACACAAAGAGAAAATAGCCAAATACAAAAGTTCGTCATTATTTATTTGTTTATTTTTTATTATAATCCACCACAAATAAGGGGCTATAAGAATAACAAAAATAATGATTGACCACAAGAAAAGTCTCGTGATGATTTTGACATTTTCTTTAAAAAGAATATTTTTCATATCTTTTAAATTTTAAGTTAATATTTAGATTTTTTAATTTACAATATTAGTATCAATATATCACTTAAAACGCATTTGTCAAGGACAAACGATAATGCAAAGCTATGTTTTATTAAGATGAGATTTTTTTATGTTTATATTTAAAAAACCAAAGCATTAAAATTATTAGTAAAATAATCAGTAATTCCCCTATTGATAACAAACTTGAATTTTTGGAGATAATCAGTACATCATTTGGCGAAGCGAAAACAGCAAAATGAGTTAAGTGATTTACAAAAAAAGTAATACTTTTTTCATCAAATTCAGATTCTGGTATTTTCACCCATTTTTTTATTCCCTCTAGCAAATAATAAATTCCTAAATCTTTTTGCTTAAACAAATTATCGGGGATAAAAATAGTAATTTTAATTGGGGTAGAAAAAATGTTAACTATATTCCCATTATTATCATGAGCAGTGATTTCAAAAATTGAATCCAATATATTAAGATCTTTCTGAAGCAATGAGTTGTCTATTTCTTTTGTATTAACCTTCAATGTTAATTCTGAAAAAGTAATGTTCTTAGGGAATTCTATAATAACTGCTTTAGTCTCTCCTGCTTTTATCATTTCCTCGGTACTAAAATCCCAAACTAAAAGTCCGCTTTGTGTTGGCTTGATGGTAATTGGAGAATTAAAACTTTCAACATTATCTAGTTCAGCTCGAATAGCTGGCTCTGCTTTTCCTATTGATTGATAAAATTTAGTAATATTATCTGGGGCTGATTGTAGAATTTCAGAATAATTATCTTCTGTATTATCTTTATTTTCTTTAATTTTTATTACTTTCTTTTTTTCTTCAGATTTTATTATATTTTCTAAACCTAATTTATTAAATACATTTTCAATCGATGAAACTATTGAGGATTTGATTCTCGCCACACTTCCACTTGTTGATTGAGCTGGTCGCCAATCTGTTCGGACATCACAATAAGTCGGGCAATCAAAAGTTAATGTGCCAATAATATCCCCTGTGGCGGTTCCTGAGAATTTCCCCGTTGTTGTACTAATAGAAACATTATTAAAATCGATCCAACCTGTCCCTTCCCCCCAAGCAGAACCAGATAAATCTCCATTATTATTGGAAACTCCGCCATTTGTTGGATTAAATTTTATCCAACCATTATTTTTTGACCAAGCAGAGCCAGAAAGCTCACTGTCGTTCACAATTAAATTTTCAAAATTTATATAACCAATATTATTACTCCATGCATATTTATAACCACTTAGAATTGTCCCTGCAAAAATAGATTTGACTGGCAATAAAAAACTAATTAAAAAAACAAATAATAAAAATTTTAATTTCATAAATTATCTGTTACAGTGTCTTTTGTCTCTTGTTCTGATTTAGATTCTTGATTTTCTGTTTCTATTGTTTGACCAGCAACTGTTTCAGTTTCTGATTCTGATTTTGTTTCTAATTCAGATTCTGGCAACAATTCAGTGTCATTCAATTTTTCACCTTCACTATTATCAGCTGGTGTATCTTCTGAATTTTCTATATCTTCCCCTTCACTCACAGTATTTTCTTCTTCTTTATTTTCAACTTTTTCAACAATATTATTTTCCGATATATTTTCTTGTTTAACTTCAACAGTAAAAACATCTCCTTTCCGCGCAAAAGCATGCCAGTTGAAAATGATGTCATCTGATGAAGTTGGTTCTATACTGATATCAAAACTATTAGAATTAATATTTTCAACACCATAATCTATCCCTAAGTGGACACCTTGCGGAGTAACTGTGATGATTGGCTTATCAGTATAAGATTCAGAAAAAGTAATTGTAACCGAATTCTCCCCTGCAGGAATAATGGCTTCACCAACAGAATCCTTCTCTAACGTTATGTGTCCTCCGACTTCAAGAGCAGTGGCACTTCCTTTTCCACTTTCTTGCATTAATGCTATTTTAGATTTTATATCATCTATAATTACTTGTAATTCTTGAATGGCTTTAATCGCCAACACTCCAAATGTCGAATATCCGACAGTTTTAAGAGGTAATCCATCATCTTTAGATATATATTCTGAAACAAGCTCAGGGAAATATGGCTCCAACTCTTGAGCCACGACTCCGATATCTTTATATTGTCTATCTGGAGAATTTTTATAATTAAATTTTCTAATTTTTAATGCATTTATTTTTTCTAATACAGAATCCATACTTTCAATATCTCTCTTAATTCTTTGATCTGAACCAAAATCCCAAGTACTATCTCCATCGTAATATGCAATATTTGTCCCGTTTGGGTTACCTTCTGGATTTATAAAAAATGATGTAAAACCTCCAGTAGGATTTCCAACCGAACCAAAATCCACATATTCATCAGCATCAAGACGTGTTCTTATCGTTCCATAGACTTCCAATTTCTGACCTGGTGTTGTTGTGTTAATTCCCACATCACCTTTCAATATTGTTTTAGTAATACTATCATTCCCCAAAACAACAGAATTAGAACCTACTCCAGTCGCATCATAACCAATAACAATTTCATTACTATCACCACTTGCTAATGATTTAGTATCAACTCCTAAATAAACAGAAGTATTTGATGTTGCATTATCTGTCACTGTATCAGTTATATATCTTCCAGCGTTTAATCCAACTGCTATGTTTTTGTAGCCTGTAGTATTAGTCCGAAGAGAGCTCATACCTACAACTGTATTATCATATCCGGTTGTATTAAAATTTAAAGAATATGCACCAATCGCTGAATTATTATTTCCTGTCGTATTGTCATAGAGAGCATTTGCTCCAACCGCTGAGTTGTAATTCCCTTCAGTATTAGAACGAAGAGCAGAGTAACCAGTAGCTAAATTACTGTACCCTGCTGTATTAGAATAAAGAGAATTCATTCCTATCGCTGAATTATAATATCCCGTTGTATTTTTATTTAGAGCACTACTACCTATAGCTGAGTTACTGTAACCAGTTGTATTTAAATAAAGAGCACTTTCCCCTATAGCTGAGTTATTATTTCCTGTATTATTGTAACGAAGAGAGTTAGTCCCCACTGCTGAATTACCACTTCCTGATGTATTAGAGTAAAGAGAATCTGTCCCTACTCCCACATTATTATGACCAGTAGTATTAGAATAAATAGAATTTGCCCCAATACCAGTATTATATGATGAATGAAAATATTCAGTCGCAGTACTTCCCATAGTAAAATTTCCAGCATTATCACCCATAAAAAGATTATCTCCAATTGGCACAGCTCCACCACCTGTAGGATGTTGGAAATTGTGAATAAATCTATTTGCTCCTTTATATACGACTCCAGTATCATTTGAAGTTGTATTCTCTAATTCTAAATCTCCAATTAAATCTAATTCTTGACTTGGACTCGTAACACCAACTCCAACATTACCATTAGTTAAAATTGTAAGTCCTGAACCTGCTGTTGAGTTAGAAGCAAATCTTGCTAGTGTTCCACTTGTACTAGCTCCAGTATTTGCAACATATAAAAATCCATTAGTTGAATTAAGAGAATTATTACTGGTTGTTAATGAAAGAAGAGAACCAGTTGTTAGAGCATTAGATGTGATAGAGAGAGGATTTTCAGTTGTAGATGTGGACCAATTCCAAGTTTGAGAATAATTTGTATTATCAATACTACCTGTGCCAATAGCAGAAGTAAGCGCATCCATGGTTACACTTCCCCAGACGGGCAAACCTCCCGATAATTTCAAAACTTGTCCATTAGTTCCAGCCGATAAAAGAGACCATGCATTAGACGAAGAAAATAAAAGTGCCCCGTCAGTCAGTGAATCACTTGTATAGACAGATGTTATAACACCACAATTTGAATCTGTCGGACCACAATCAGGAGTAAGAGTTTCCCCAGGAGAATATATCGTGGCATATACGAGAGGTGAATAAAAAATAAAAAGACCTAAAATTATTAGTTGCGTCACTTTTATTAATGGAATTATTTTTTGCATATATTTTTACAAAAATTTATCTTCAGTGATTTTTATTTTTTATTTTTATTATCAGAGTTTGTGGATTATTCTATAATTTAATATATAGTTGCTTTTATTATATCATAGTTATTAACATGTCAAACCCTTTCCCCCTTGACCCCCTCCCCATTCTTGATACAATGTATACATCATGAAACTAATCTTAAAGAGATTTAGTTTTTCCAGAATAATAATAACTATAATATTATTAACTTTTGGTATTATCTTCTTCTCTCCTTTTCATACAGAAGCCCTCCTCTCCTTCCCCGACAAAATCGACACCCTCCAAGAACGTAAGAACATCCAGACAGTATTAAACACAGTCATGGTTCCATCACCTAATCTAACAGTAGATGGAGTATTAGGTAGAAAGACAATCCAAACCATTCAAGCCTTTCAAGCATCACAAGGTCTAGAAGCTGATGGTAAGATTGGTCCAATGACTAGATCAGCTCTTGTCTCTGCACAAGGAGGAAGTACCACATATACAACTACTACACAATCATCTACTCCTGGTTGTTCATCTGGAGCAGTATTCAATACACTAACCGGTCAACGTTGTACCAGTACACCAACAGTTACAACAACCTCATCTATTCCAGGATGTACTACAGGAGCATTATTCAGTACTATCAACGGTCAACGTTGTACAGGAACAACTACTACCTTACCTGCTGGATGTACTGGATCAAATAAATTCAGTACTATATCAGGAGCATCTTGTACATCTACTACTACCACTACAACCACAGTGAAGAAAGGAGGTGGTGGAGGTGGTGGAGGAGGTTCTTCTTCTCCAACCGTAGCTACATGTTCAGGTGCAACAACTGCATCATGTACTATATCTAATGGTACTGGATCACAATCACGAACATGTACTGCTGGTAACTGGAGTGGATATGGGACATGTACTGTGACAGCTTGTAATTCGGGATATCAGATTAGTGGAAACACTTGTACTTCAACTTCTTGTTCTGGATCAACAACTCAGTCATGTACTATATCTAATGGTACTGGATCACAATCACGAACATGTTCAAATGGATCTTGGTCTTCGTTTAATACTTGTGCTGTATCTGCTTGTAATAATGGATACACACAAAATGGGAATAGTTGTGTGGCGGTGGTGGTGCCACCACAAACATCTTCTACAGGATTAGCATTCCCAAATGCTGTTGGATTTTCTACTACTAGAGGAGCATATGCAAGTAATGTACAACCTAAAATTCTTATTGTTGATAATTTAAATTGGACAACAACAGGAGATGAAGCAACAGGTAGAGGATCATTAAGATGGGCATTGGAACGAAATTACCCAAGAATAATTTTATTTGAAGTTTCAGGAACTATTGATGGTGTTCGTAGTGAATTAAATTTACGAAACCCATATGTTACCATTGCAGGACAAACTGCTCCAAGCCCAGGGATAACATTAAAAGGAGTAACCTTTATTATCAGGACACACGATGTCGTTCTTCAGCATATGCGACTTCGTCTTGGTCCACAAAATGTTGGCTGGGACGGTATAACAATTGTAAGTGATGTTAATTATCTTGTAGGAGATATAATCATTGATCATAATTCAATTACATGGGGAATGGATGAAAATATAGGAATATGGTCCAATAATATAAATTACGTAGCATATAATACTACTCTAAGTAATAATCTTATTGCTGAAGAATTAAATCTTTATCAAAGTGGCTTACCTGGAAGAACTAATGGGCATGATTCACGTTGTTTGCTTGTAGGAAGTGCAGAAAATACAGCAGTGATAAATAATATATTTGCAAATTGTGGAGACAGAACTCCTTTAGTAAATCATTACACAAGAAGTATATTCATCGCAAATAATTTGATGCATCATATTATAGTAAATCGTTTAAGTTTTGGTACAGAGGTTCCTCTTGATGCAGTTGTTGTAGGAAATGTACATAAAAAAGTCGATACTTCTCTAAGAGATTATATGATTTATATGCGAGCAGAACAGCACTTAGATTCAAGAATCTATCTTGAAGACAATGAGGATTTAAGTCGAACAGAAGATCCATGGAGTATTATTTTGGATTATCTACATAATAATGTCGTAAGATCTCAAACACCAACAATATGGCCAACTGGTTTTACTGCTAAACCTTCTCAAGATGTGGAACAATATCTTTTATCAAATTCTGGAGCACGACCAGCAGATAGAGATAGTGTTGATTCAAGAATAATCAATGATATTGTTACAAATACTGGACGCATAGTTATCCAACCAGACGATGTCGGTGGCTACCCAACTCTCGCACAAAATACTCGCTCACTTTCAAGTGTTGCCGGTTATCCATCATCAAATCCACATGGAGATGATGATAGTGATGGATATACGAACATAGAAGAATGGATTCATGAACAATCACGAATAGTTGAAGGAAGATAAATTAAATAATTAAATAAATATGTTATTATGTATAACATATTATGAAAAAAACAAAAAAGCATTGTGTGGATTGCGGAGGAGCTCCGGTGAATCATAACGTAACATATATATCTATATTACTGGGTGCCTTTATAGAACCTTGGACAAACTGGATAGGCAAATTAATTCCTGAATCATCTTTTGATTGGACAGGTCCATTTATTATAAAAATTCTTACATTCCTAAAATTAGGCAAAATAACATCCGAGCCTAAAAATGATGACAGCGGTCGCACACGAGTGCTTTGGGAAGAAGCAATAAGAAGAGGAATAAAAATGTATGAATTCCGATTGTTCAACATTGGTCACGATGTTTTCATTTCAGAATACAACGGAGATAAAAGATTCTTTGATGTTCTCCCCCGCCCTAAGAAATATAATCCAAAAGGTCTTGAATGGATGGACAACAAAGGCAAAATGAAAAAGCATTTTGAAAAAGAAGGGATAAAAGTTGCCAAAGGTGGTGTGACTCACTATAAAAGAAAAGCATTAAAGATTTTTGACTCTCTCGATAAACCAGTAATAACGAAACCAAATATGGGTTCACGAAGTCGCCACACCACAACTCACCTAAGTGATGCAAAAGATTTTATAATTTCATTTAAAAAAGCACGCCAACTCTCTCCTTGGGTAATGATCGAAGAAGAACTTTCTGGATATGTTTTCAGAGGAACACTTATCGGAGGAAAACTTATTGCCGTTCTTCGTCGTGAGCCTGCGTATGTAATTGGCGATGGAATCCATAATGTAAAAGAACTTATAGAAATTGAAAATAAAAATCCTCTTCGTGATGATAAATTATTTCATAAATTAAAATTAGATGAAGAAGCAATAAAAGAATTAAAACATTGGGGTCACGATGAAAATACAATTCCGAAAAAAGATGAGATTATAACTCTTGGGCAGAAAACCAGCCGTGCCGTCGGCGGCGGAATCACAGATATGACAGATATTGTTCACCCTGATAATAAGATATTATTAGAAAAAGTAGCCGAAGTTTTAGACGATCCACTTATTGGAGTAGATTTTATTATGGACGATGTTGCCACTTCATGGCAAGATCAACCAAAATGCGGAGTCATTGAATGCAACTCCGCTCCGTTTATAGACCTTCATCATTTCCCTCTTGTCGGCAAACCACGCAATGTCGCTTCGGCTCTTTGGGATATTATTTACCCTGCTTCAAAGCCTCATCAATAGTCAACTCTGATTCTGGAGCGATGTTCACATCTGGTTTTAAATGTGAAATATATTTTTTCTGAACAATATAATTGCCTAAAAATTTTCTAAATTCTTCTATTCGAGCTTGCTCGTCTATCTCAGTAAAGTGAGCGACAGGTTTACTCTCTGGAGTGTATTCATAGTGTCCTCGTATCTCGCCATCTTTGAAAACTCGCAAATGATATTGGTAATCAAAACTTTCAAGTTTACGCCAAGAAAGCACTTGCCCATTATCAGTCCATGCCACGAAATGATTCCCGAAACCCCATTGTTCATGCAAATGTTTTTCTAAATCTTTCAAAGTTTTCCCCGGAGCAAGCCAGCCGATATGATATGGTTGGCGACCTTTCTCATGCCAAACCAAATGCCACTTTAAAAAGTGTTTTTGAAGCCAAGGGAATATGTAGTATAAGCGTTTCCAAATATTCTTTTCTAATTTTTGTTTAAATGTTAGTTCAACTTTTTTCATAAGTAAATTAATAAGACATTGTCACTTCTTGATCTGTCATCATACTATCTAAGACGTAGCTTTCTAGATTTTTTGATAAAAATAAAAATATGAAAATATTAGCAATAATACCGATTGAAACAAGAATCCAATATTTATTAAAAGCTAATTTCATATTTTATATAATATCATTAAAGCCAAAATAATGAAAATAAAAAGGCCGCTTAATTTTAAGCGGTCTTAGGGGTTTTAAAAACTAATTTTTTCTGTGTCTCATTAGAGGCGTTAATGTTTCTTGTTTTGAGGCAGTACATTTTGTCGCATGAGGGGTAGCACGCAGACGCTCTTTGGACATTAATCTTCCACCACATGGGCAATCGCGTTTTGTGCAAAAACCGTAAGTCCTGTTTTCGATTCTGACTAATGCAGAATTGAGTTTACCGATAAATTTACCCTGTCTTTCAGCAAGCTCACTGTTTTCTGAAAGGGATAAAGTTCGGTGCCCATCTTCTTCATCTTTACCAATTTTGGTATCTAATGGGTCACGACCATCGACCGTCACAACGGCATCAACAAGAATACCATAATCAAATTTTGCAGTCTCAATTTTTCTTAAAATGATTTCTTTAAATTCTGCTAATTCTGTAGCAGAAAAATAATTACCACTGGCTCTTTGAGAAGATTCAACTCCTGGAGTCTCTACAAAACTAGTTCTGTTCATGTCTTAACATTTTTAAAAGTTACAAAAATTTATTTATTTAGTTTCGATTATATTATACACCCTTAAAAAGCCCTGTCAAGGGAAAACTCTATATAAATATGACTATTTAAATATTATTTTAATAAAAATCTGAGAGTTGAGACTAGGCGAATCTTTTTATATTCTGGAGATCCAGGGTCTTTTTCTGTGATATCGAAAACCCCTTGATTCCCCCGAGCAACACTTCCGACAGATGACCCAGAATTACTTGCAAACGATGAAGCGGTATCGTGTGCATTCTTTATTGCTTCAGCAAGCATTTCAGGCTTGATACTATTTATATCTGACAATTCAAATGAAATATAATTCTGATTTAAAACAACTCCCTTCTTTACTAAAAGCAAAGTTTCATTTGATGACGATTTAGCAAGGTCAACTTTCTTTGTATAAACTGAAACTTGGTTTGTAGAATTGTATCTAAAAGTAGCATCTTTATAAGTATCTTGGTATATATTCACAGGAGCGACGTTTATCTCAGAAGATTCAAAACCTTTATCAGTAAGAAATGTTTTTATAGTTGTAATATTCTTTTCTATGTCTGCATATAGAGAATCGATATTATTAGACTTCACTTCAAAACTCATAGACCAGATAGCGGTGTCGGCTTTTATAATTTTCTCTGAAAGACCTTTGACCTCAACATAAGACCCTTGTTTTGAAAAATTTTGAGCCGCTACAAAAAAAGCGACAGAAATTAAAATTGAAAAAGCTACGATTGCCAAACTAATAAATGCAATATTATTTTTTGTTGTTGTATTTTCCATACTTTAATTATAACACTAATAAAATTGTAAACATAGTCTTAAATTTGCGGAGCCGGACGGAACATGAATACATTTTTCGACTATTACATAGTCAGGTACTTTTCCACCTCGCCATGCTTGTACGGAAAAGTCTTTCGAATCCGCCACACAAGTAAAGTAGTTTACTCGCTCGGCTCCACAACAGAAAAAACCTTTCGGTTTTTCATTTGCGGTATTTGCTGGACAAAGTTCGAAACTATTTTGAACAAAATCCAGAAGACCCGAACGGCTCAAATACTGGGGAATGAGCCGTTTAGAAAATGGACTCGGCAGGGCGAAACAATATAT
>Ga0105099_10000182_pt1 | contig 41252 bp, 35 predicted proteins | sample PPLLak3cmMay2015_2_FD_79138 | JGI IMG/M metagenome (GOLD analysis project Ga0105099, IMG submission 79138) | Freshwater sediment microbial communities from Prairie Pothole Lake near Jamestown, North Dakota, USA - PPLs Lake P8 Core (1) Depth... | ecosystem: Environmental > Aquatic > Freshwater >... | reverse complement strand
TTTTCCCGGATAACCACAAAGTCGATGTGCTCGGGACCTTTGTCTTTCAGCGGCGTGTCCACGTTGGGATAGAGTTTGACCGGGCGCAGGTTGATATACTGGTCCAGCGCAAACCGCAGCTTGAGCAGGATGCCGACCTCCAGAACGCCGGGTTTTACGTCCGGATGGCCGATGGCGCCCAGATAGATCGCGTCATGTCTCTTTAACTCCGCAATGGCGCTTTCGGGCAGGGTTTCGCCGGTACGCAGATACCGTTCCCCGCCGAAGTCGTATTCCTCGCAGTTGAAGGTGATACCATACCGGGAACCGACGGCGTGAAGAACCTTGACTCCTTCGCGGAGGACTTCGGGCCCTGTCCCGTCACCGGGCAGCAGGGCGATGTTGTACGATTTCATTCGTGTTTCCTCTTTTCTTTTTGAAACATGGTTATTTGATTAATTCCTGAATGTTTTTGAAATGATAGGCATCCGCCCGCTTGAGCAGCTCGAACAGGCAGATTTCAACGGTTGCGGGTATCGCACCCGCCTTTTCCATCTTGCGCAGGGCCGTTTCGTGATCGTTTTTCTTCCGGGACGCGACCGCATCCGTAACCACATGCACGGCATACCCCTTGTGCAGCAGGCCGAGAACGGTCTGGTTGACGCACACGTGCGTCTCTATGCCGCATACGACGATGGTTTTTGGGTTCAGCGCCTCAAGCCGGTTGATGAAAGCGTCACAGAGCGTGCAGGAGAACGCCGTTTTTTCAACCGGCGCCCATTGCGTAAAAGACTGTTTAACCGGATCTACGGTCGGACCAAGGCCTTTCGGGTATTGTTCCGTAATGATTACCGGCAGGTCGAGCATAGAAAACCCGTGGACAAGGGTTGCGGCATTGTGCGCGATGGCGTCAAAACCTTCCACGGCCTTTCTGAACCTTTCCTGAATATCGATGATAACCAAACAGGTGGAAGCGGCGTCAAGGCAGTAAGGGTGCAGCGGGCCGTTAAACACCATGGTTATGCTCCTTTCGGGGTTTTTTTGCCGAATTTTTTCATGCGCGCGATTTTATTGACAATATCCATATATGCAAGAGCCGACGCCTCGACGATGTCGGTGCTGGTGCCGAATCCCGTAAATACGCCCTCCTGCGCCTTTCCGACGATTTTAACCTTTCCGAGAGCCTCGCGGCCCCTGGTTATCGCGTCAAGATGAAAATCCTGAACTTCGATAGCATACCCGACCACGCGGTCGATTGCCCTGGTCGCTGCGTCCACCGCGCCGTCGCCCGAGGCTGCCTCCTGAAAACTTTTCCCCCCGGCGCAGATTTTGACCGTCGCCGTAGGTATGGTCCCCGTGCCGCTGGATACATTGAGATACTTCAGGGTATAGACGTCCTTCATGTCACTTGCGCTTTTTGACTCCATGAGCGTGATGAGATCGTCGTCGTATACCGCCCCCTTTTTATCGCTGAGGGCGAGGAATTTGCGGTAAAACTCCTGCAGGTCGAAGTCGTCGTCGCGGTAACCGAGGCTGTGAAGCCGCGCCTGCACCATGTGGCTTCCCGACCTGCTGGTAAGATTCATGCGGTTTTCCTTCAGGCCGATCGACTGCGGTGTCATGATCTCGTAGGTGCGTTTCGATTTGAGTATCCCGTCCTGATGAATCCCCGAAGAGTGAGAAAACGCGTTGCTTCCGACAACAGCCTTGTTCGGCTGAACCGGCACGCCGCAGATATCGCGGACCAGCCTGCTGGTCCTCATGATTTCCGTGGTGTTTATGGTCGTGATAACGTTAAGGAAATCTTTACGCAGCTTGACGGCCATGACCACCTCCTCAAGCGCGGCATTGCCCGCGCGTTCGCCCAGGCCGTTTATCGTGCATTCAACCTGGCGTGCGCCGTGTTTTATGGCGGTGATGGAGTTTGCCGTGGCCATGCCCAGGTCGTTATGGCAGTGAACCGCAATTATTGCCTTGTCGATGTTGGGGACCCGGCTGAACAGGTTTTGAATGATGCCGCCGAATTGTTCCGGCAGCGTATAGCCGACCGTGTCCGGAATGTTGACGGTCGCCGCACCGCAGCGTATCGCGGTTTCAACGACCCGGCAGAGAAAGTCGATATTGGTTCTGCCCGCGTCTTCCGCCGAGAACTGAACGTCGCCGCAACGGCTCCGCGCGAGTTTGACGCTGCGGGAAATCAGACCCAGTATTTCATCGTCAGCCATGCGCAGCTTTTCCCTGGCATGGATTGCCGAAGTGCCGATAAATATGTGTACCCTCCCCTGCGGGGCGGGTTTGACCGCACGCGCCGCGGCAAGTATATCCTTTTCAACGGTGCGGGCAAGGCCGCAGATTACCGGCCCCCGTATCTTCTGCGCAATGGTATGGACCGATTCAAAATCTCCGGGGGAGGAGATGGGAAACCCGGCCTCGATGACGTCTACCTTCAGCCGTGCGAGCTGCCGCGCGATGCGGATTTTCTGTTCAACGGAAAGGCTTGACGGCAAGGCCTGCTCTCCGTCCCGCAATGTCGTGTCGAACAGGATGACTCTGTTTTTCATGGTATATCCTTTATAGAGGTATTACTTTCGGTTCAAGGTTAAGGGTTAAGGGTTAAAGGTTAAGGGTTCAGCGTTAAAGGGTTATCGTTTAAGAGAACCGCAACATGCGCATTTCACTCATGACGCTTACCGCATCAGGCATATCTTTTTTCCCGGATTTATAAACCCTTAACCTTGAGCCCTTAACGGTTCCGTTAATTATTTCCCCTTCTGCCGGCGATGCCTTTTGTTCCGGCGCCCATATCCCTGGCTTTTTCCGCAGGACGCAGTTTTCGTACCGCGGCGCCCGCCCGCCACATTTCCGATCCGGCCATCTTACCGAGCTCCTTGTCCAGCAACTGCTGATAGTCGGGCCTGCCGCACGCGGAAATGACGCGAGCCGTTTCGGTTCCCTTTTTTACCGAAGCATACAGCGCTTCAAAAACGGGAAGCACGGCTTTTTTGAATTTCGGCTTCCAGTCCAGAGCGCCGCGCTGGGCTGTTGCGGAACAGTTCGAATACATCCAGTCCATGCCTCTTTCATCAACGAGGCGGATGAGGCTCTGGGTAAGCTCCTCGACCGTTTCGTTAAAGGATTCGCTGGGCGAATGGCCTTTGCTGCGCAGCGTGTCGTACTGCGCCTCCATGATGCCCGCAAGCGCGCCCATCAGCACGCCGCGTTCGCCCGTGAGGTCGCTGTATACCTCGTTTTCAAACGTGGTCGGAAACAGGTATCCCGACCCGATGCCGATGCCGAGCGCGCAGCACCGCTCGTGCGCTTTTCCCGTATGGTCCTGAAACACCGCAAAACTCGAGTTGATCCCGGCGCCGCTTAAAAAATTCCTTCTCACCGAAGTGCCGCTTCCCTTGGGCGCGACTAAAATGACGTCGACATTCCTGGGCGGGATGACATTCGTCTGATCCCGGTACACAATGGAAAACCCGTGGGAAAAGTAGAGCGCGTCGCCCGGTTTCAAATGTTTTTTAATAACCGGCCACACGACCCTCTGCGCCGCGTCGTTTAAGAGAATACAGAGAATGGTTCCCTTCTCTGCGGCCTCCTCTATGTCGAAGAGATTTTTGCCGGGTTTCCAGCCGTCTTTTACCGCACGGTCCCAGTCGCGTTTAAATGATTTTGCCTGGCCGACGATAACGTTAAAGCCATTATCTCTCAGGTTGAGAGACTGGGCAGGCCCCTGAACGCCGTATCCAATCACCGCAATCGTCTCGTTTTTCAGTGTTTTTCTGGCCTTTGCCAGAGGAAACTCTTTTCTGATAACCACCTCTTCCTTGACTCCGCCGAAATCGATACATGCCATAATGCCGTCCTTTATTAAAATGTATGGTACAATGTGTATGTGTTTTCCGGTTACTGTCCAAAAACCGTCATTGTCCGGCCTGTCGTTCTCCAATAGTGTTCATAGGTAAATTCCTGGAACGGGACGGATCGATCAACCCTTTGACTCCGCCATCGCGATCTTTCCCGATCGTATCAGCTCCTTAATGCCGTACTGGCGTGCCAGCGCGATAAAGTTGTCTATTTTATCGGTCGTGCTTGTCATTTCCACGATGATCGAAGACGGCGATACCGACGAGATTGTGCCTTTGAATATGTCGACCAGCGTAAATATCTCCTGCCGGGTATCTTTGGTTATTTTAATCTTGATCAGCATCAGCTCACGGTCGATAAACGGCTCGTCCCGGTAGTCCTTGACCTTGATGACGTCGATGCACCGGTTGAGCTGTTTGACAACCTGTTCAAGGATCTGCTCGTCACCGTTGACCACAATGGTCAAATGCGATACCGTAGGGTCCTCGGTCGTGCCTGCGGCGAGGCTGGCGATATTGTAACCCCTGCTTGCGAACAGCCCGGCAATGCGCGAAAGCGTACCGCTGTGATTCTCGACGAACAACGATATCGTATGCGTGCTCATAAACCCTCCATAATATGGTCAATCGATTTACCCGCAGGAACCATGGGAAAAACATTCTCCTCGCGCGAGACCACGAATTCCATAAGCGCGGGACCGTCGGCGGAAAGGCCTTTTCGCAGAACGGATTCAATCTCCGACGGCTTTTCCGCCCTGAATGCCGGAATATTGTAGCTGTCAGCCAGTTTCAGAAAGTCGGGCACGTATTTTTTTGTGCACGCGGACGGATCGGAACACGTGCCGCAGGTCGAATCAGCCAGAAGGCAGCTCGAACTGTATCGCTTGTTGAAAAAGAGCTGCTGCCACTGACGCACCATGCCGAGATACCCGTTATTCAGAATGACGATTTTTACCGGTATCCTGTTCAGCGAAATGGTCGCCAGCTCCTGTATGTTCATCTGAATCGATCCGTCACCGGCGATATCAATAACCGGCCTGTTTAATCCAAGCGCCGCGCCCATAGCCGCGGGCATGCCGAAGCCCATGGTGCCAAGGCCGCCCGAAGAAAGCAGCGTTCTGGGCTTTTTGAACTTGAAATAGAGGGCTGTCCACATCTGGTTCTGGCCCACTTCGGTGGCAATAACCGCATCTCCGTTTGTCAGGTTATACAGGCTCTCTATGACCGCCTGCGGCTTGATCACATCCTTTGAAAGGCAATAGGTGAGCGTGTGTTTCTCTTTCCAGGCTTTGATCCGGGCGATCCACTCGCCAATGTTCCCCGGCTCGACGATACTGTTCAACTGTGTCAGGATATTTTTCGCGTCGCCCACCACCGGGATATCCACGCTGATGATCTTATAGATCGCCGCAGGATCGATATCCATGTGAATGATCTTTGCATGCGGCGCAAACTTGTTCACTTCCCCGGTCACCCGGTCGGCGAAGCGTACGCCCACCGAGATAAGCAGGTCGCAGTTGTTCATCGAGAAGTTGGCCGTTTTTGTGCCGTGCATGCCGAGCATGCCCAGAAACAGGGGATGATCGCCGGGAAAACCGCCAAGCCCCATAAGGGTCGTGGTTACCGGAATACCGGTTTTTTCAACCAGTGTAAAAAGCTCCGCGTGCGCTCCGGACGAAATGATCCCGCCGCCCGCGAATATCAGGGGCTGCTTTGCCTCTTTTATCGCTTCGGCGGCCTTTTTTATCTGCTGCGGGTGTCCCACGACATTCGGTTTATATGACCGGAGAGAGACCTCTCTGGGATACGAATAATTTTTATGAATCGCTTTAGACACGTCAACAGGAATATCCACCAGAACAGGTCCGGGACGCCCGGTGCTCGCAATATAAAAAGCTTTCTTTATGGTGCAGGGCAGCTCCTCCACCGTTTTCACCAGAAAGTTGTGCTTGGTTATGGGCCGCGAAATGCCCACCATGTCCGCTTCCTGGAAAGCGTCGGTCCCCAGGTTGGGCGTGCTGACCTGCCCCGTCAAAGCAACCATGGGAATGCTGTCCAGATAGGCGGTTGCAATGCCGGTAACCAGATTTGTCGCGCCCGGCCCCGATGTGGACAGGCACACGCCTACCTTCCCCGTGGCGCGCGCATACCCGTCCGCGGCGTGCGCCGCAGCCTGCTCGTGGCGTGTGAGAATGACCTTGATCTTGCTGTTGCCATACAACGCGTCGAAAATGGGAATAACCACCCCGCCCGGATACCCGAAGAGTATATCGACGTTTTCCTGTATCAGGGCGTCGACCAGTATTTCTGCGCCGCTTTTTTCCATACAATGCCTCGAACAAAGGAGTAAATAAAAAAAAGCCCGCTTCCTTTGGGGAAACGGGCTTTTTTGGTAATTTTTTTCTGTTTTTTAGACTAAAAACCCGCCTCCCCTCCTTGTTTTATAAGGAGGACGATAATAATAGCGATACCTAAAGCCAAAGTTGATTTTACGGGTTTTATGTTTTTCATATCGCTTATAATATAACGAAATATTTTTGATTGTGCAAGTTTTTTTATTTTTTTATTGGTAAAGGCGGTTTTCGGTGACACTTTGAATTGTTGTTTTTCTTTGATTAATAAGAATAAGTTTATGTAGGTTATTGTATACAAATGAAGTATTTTAATAGTATGAAACAGACTGTCTATATTGAAACTTCTGTAATCAGTTATTATGCCTCCTTGATAAGTAATAACTTAATCACGGCAGCCCACCAGAAGATAACCCACGATTGGTGGGAAAACGCATTGCCCAAACTGGATGGTTTTATCTCTCCTTTTATTATTGATGAGATTTCTCAAGGCGATAAAGATGCGATAAAAAGAAGGTTAGAAGCAATACTGCCTTTTTCTGTCCTGACAGTCAACCAGGAAATAATTGCTTTGGCGAATGAATATTTTTTTCATATTGGCTTACCTGAAAAGGCTCGATTTGATTCATACCATCTTGCTATGGCAACGTGGCATGATATTGATTTTCTAGTGAGTTGGAATTGTGCACATATCGTAAGCGCAAAAATAAGGATTGCGGTTGAACTTATTAATGATAAGCGTGGTATAAAGACGCCACTAATCTGTACACCCGAGGAACTAATGGAGGTTTAGTATGACGGAAGATTTAATTTTGAAAGAGATACATGAGTATAGAAAGAAGATGGATAAAAAGTTTAAAAACAGGGAGGATTTACTGATTAAACACATTCGTAAAATAGAATCTCGGTTTCAAAACCGTCTTGTATCAAGATCTCCCAAAAAAACAATCAGGAAAAAAGTTGCATAGGATATTTCATGTCGCGTATTTTTGGATATTCCGAAACGGCGTTAATTTAATTATTATTTTCCCACCAGCGCTTATCGTTTTCCGACCATCTGAACATGTTATAAAATGAAAAAGAGTATCGTCTCTGCCGATCCCGTGCTTCTGAACCGTTTGGCGAGTGGATGTACGAAAAATCGAAATTAAAATGGTTCAGCCATGAGAGCCCCCAGCCGAAATTTAATTCCCTTCTTGAGCCGGCATCGTCTATCATTATTCCGTATCGTAAAGAGCCGGTGTTGAACAGGGTGACTTCAACGCCGGTATGGTGGATTATTTCCGATAATTCCTGGCTCAGCGGTTCGTCGTTGACACTCTTATAGAGTGCTTCCCAGAACGGCGCGGGCTGCTTGTACGGTTCGTTATAGACAAATTCCCTGTCAAGGCTGTATTCGGCACAGAGCCTGACCGCTCTTACATTGCTTATGATAAACTCCCGTTTAAATCCCAGTGCCAATCGTATAGTGAAAGGTATAGGGTCAGCCTCGTCCCTGCTTATATAATAAACAGACGGACCCATGTTTTGAAAGGTTAAACCGAGTCTCATGCCGAAATTGAAGCGATACAGAAGCCCGAGGTCGAAAGCAACCGTTTTTCCGATACCCGCATTCGGATCGTATTCGTCAATCCCCGGCGCTAATGCGGAATGTGCATATTTCGCGGTAATACCCGCAGACAGGTTTTCGGCTCCCATATCCGCAAAACTGAACCCCCAGGCCAGAGCCAGAACATATTCATAACTGCTAAACGTGTTCACCAGCCTGCCGTATGCATCGTATTGCTGGTTTTCTCCGAAATTAAGAAAATTAAAGAAAAAGCCAAAGCCGCCGAAATCAAAGCAGGGGCCGTTATCTGAAGGTCGTGGTTGATAACACGCTGCAAAAGCCGTATGCCACAGGTCGGGGATATTAAAAGCAGGCAGCAACCGTTCATAAAAATTAGAAACCGAACCGCCGTGCCATCGCTCGTTTCTCACGCCGAGTCCCGCCGGATTCCAGAAAACCACGCTCTCATCATCCGCCAGAGAAACGCCGGTTTCTCCCATTCCGGTTCCACGCGCGCCAAAAGGGAACGCCAGTGTAATAACCGCTGATTGCCCGATAGCGCTTTGTGTAAAAAACCACCAGCAAAGTATTATAATACACGTGTGATAGAGATGTTTCGCTCTCATAATTGTCCTGAAATGATAACGAATCTTCCTACTCTCCGCCAAGCCCGGTCAGCAGCTTTATCTGGATTATATGGGTGTGAAAGGTCTCCCGGTATTCTATCGCTTCAAGCGGCATATTGCGTCCTTCGAGGTAGCGTACCGGCTGCCAGAGCCGGTAGGTGTATGCCACGCCGAGACCCAAAAACCTGCTCAATTTGAAATCAAAGCCCGTTCCAAGACCGAGGTTCGGGCTCCACTGCTTTAAGTCAAGCCCCGAATATCCCTCGACGGTAACCGCCTGAGTATGGTCGTCCGGCAGCACGGTTTTTTCGGCCGCATGCAGGTAATTGATCCCGCCGCCGCAGGATACGAACCAGTCGATTGTCTGAAACAACGGCCTGATCAGGTGAATATTTAAATGAACACAGAGCTGGCGATAGCCATATTTCGAAGCAAATTCCCCCGGCACATAAAACGTGTCTTCGATACTGGTGCCGAAGTGAAACATGCCCTCAACCTCGAATCTCAACCACGAGGCTGCGTAATACCTTTTTCCCAGGTTAAAACCCGTTAAAAACAGCATTTTTTTTGCCGAGTCCTGGCGCGCGTCCAGATGTTCGAAGGTATAGTATCCAACCCTTTTTGAAAAAAGCATGTCCAACCCGGCAAAATAGGGGAGGGTTTTAGTCTCTTTTTTTGGCTGGGCGGGGAAGGCCTGGTTAAGTGCCCCGATAGCTATAGACAGCAGAATCATTACAGGTATTTTTGTACAACGGTGCATAGGTTGTTTTATTTGCATTATAATTAATTATAAAAACAATCGAAACCAAGAATCCCAATCGATGCCCGGATCCGGTTTTTTAATTATTTTGAATTTTGAACATTTATCAATTCGAATTTGTTTTGGATTTCGAATTTCGTGCTTCAAATTTTCTTCAATAAAGGCACTATTCTCAAGCTCTCTGTAATAAAATAGTTATCGCACTCCGAAAATAATCTATATTTATCTGGTTAAAATATTGACATAAGTTCCGCAAATGGATTCGTGCGCGTGCTTGTAATCGTACTCGTAATCGATGTATTTCTTAATTGCTGATATTCACCTGGTTGGAAAAAAGAAACGACCAAATTTTTTTTAGCAGTATTTTTATCAACCGAGTACGATTACGCACATAGTACAGGTACGATGTAACTAATTATTACAATTAACTAACCCGGACGGGGAATGAAATCATCTCTGAAGACCTATAAACGGATGCTCGGTTTTTTAAAACCCTATATGCTTCTTTTTATCATTTCTGCGGTTCTTTCAGTGGCGATTGTCTCCTTCAACGGCATGTCGATATGGTTTTTGGGCTCTCTGCCGCAAACCCTGTTTAAACCGGATACGGTTATCACAATAAAACCAGCCTTGTCCCTGGGAACGATCAATGAGTATTTGAAATATGTAACACTCAAACTGACCCGGAATACTACGTTCGACAATCCGATTACGCTCATTTGCCTTCTCATCGTTATCACCTTCACGCTGAAAAATATCCTGCTTTATATAAATAAGCTGGTGCTCAAGCGCCTGGATTTAAATGTTGTCAGGGACATGCGAAATCTTTTATACCGTCATGTTCTGCTGCTTCCGGTAACCTATTATGACCGCAACAAGTCCGGCAACCTTGTTTCACATATTCTAAACGATATTGCGCAGATTAACCGGTCAATGGCTGATACCCTGATCGATTCCATCATGGAGCCGATGCACCTCATTTTTTTCATCACCATGCTTTTTATCATTAATGTAAAGCTCACGATCATTATTTTCGTCATCTATCCCATTCTGAGTTTCTTTATCATCAAAATCGGCAAAAGCGTTAAACGGCGGGGCAGAAGGTCGCTGGAGAATCTTTCCGGCATGATTTCTGTTCTCACCGAGACTATACAGGGAATTCGCGCGGTAAAGATGTTCAACATGAATAATCACGAAGCGGAGAAATTTGAGGGAGAGAATAAAAAATTCATCCGAAGCTCCTATAAGGCGGAAAAGGCGAAAGCCCTGCTCGTTCCCCTGGTTGAAACTCTCGGCGTGTATGTCTCCGCAATCCTTCTCTGGTATGGCAGCAAAGAGTCCCTGTCTGGCTCCGCAAATTTTACACCCGAAGATTTTTTCCGTTTCCTGTTCTTCCTGTTTTCGTCATATAAGCCGTTTAAAACCATCGGTACCATTAATAACCATATTCAGACCGGCATTGCAGCAGCGGAACGGGTGTTTAAACTGCTCAACACCCCGGCGGAAGACCTCCGCGCTGGCACAGCAAAAAGCAATGGTCCCGGTTTCAAACAGGGGATACGCTTTGACAAGGTCTCTTTCAAATATCCTACGGGCAAGGATTTCGTGTTGCAGGACCTCAGTTTTTCCGTTAAAAAGGGAGAGATTATCGCTATTGTGGGATCCAGCGGCGCGGGAAAGTCCACAATCCTCGACCTGCTCCCCCGCTTTTATGATATATCCGGCGGAACGATCTCTATCGATGGTAAGGATATACGGGATATAAACCTGTTTGATTTAAGGGATATGTTCGGCATCGTGTCACAGGAGACCATTTTATTCAATGATACGGTTGCAAACAACTTACGGTATGGGTCAAACGACGCAAATCTTGACCGTATAAAAGCAGCGGCTGAAGCGGCTAATGCGATGGAGTTTATCGCACGGATGCCCCAGGGATTCGACACGGTCATCGGCGAGCAGGGGGCTATGCTCTCCGGCGGACAGCGCCAGCGGCTCTCTATTGCCCGCGCCCTGCTGAAGAACCCGCCGATTCTTATATTCGACGAAGCAACATCAGCCCTGGACACGGAATCGGAGCGCCTGGTACAGACCGCGATAGACAACCTGATCCATAACCGAACCACCTTTGTGGTGGCTCACCGGTTGTCCACCATACGGCACGCCAACACCATCATCGTCCTTGAAGGCGGAAAAATCATCGAACAGGGCGCCCATGCGGAGCTACTGGCGTTAAATAAACGATACAAGTATTTTTATGACATCCAGTTCTCTACCACTGCATAGACCTTACGCCCCCTATATCCCCCGGAGGAGGGACTTGTAAGGTGTCGTTTTTATAATAGAGTCGGTTCTCTAAAAGTTCACGGGGATTAAGAATAAGGAAATATGAGCGAAACACCGCCGGTTAAAAACATCCTTTTCGTGCAGGACTCCTCCCCCTGCATCAGAACGATAAAGTATGCGACAGCCTTGCAGGCCCAAGGGCTGCAGATACATCTGGTGCACAGGAACAAGACGCCGGACGAGGCGTTTGGATATGGCAATTCGTTATTCGCTACTTTGACACGGCTGCCTGCTTCTTATCCCCAAAGCGTTGGGATCATTAAACGCCTGATTAATACCATTGGGATCGATATACTTCACTATCATAATTATCCCGATAAGTTGGGAGCACAATTAATCAAAGAACGAATGAGCGTTCCTGTTATTTATGATCAACATGATTTTATGTCATTAAAAAAAAGATTTTTTATCTGGAGATATTATTACGAAAGAGTATGCAATGAGAAAAATGACGGGGCTATTTATATTACGGAAAATTATAAGCGGCTTGTACAGGAAAAATATTTAGTAAATACTAACAGTATTGTTTTTCCCAATTATGGCTCATCTTCAATGTTTCTTTCGCAGCAGGAATTTTTACCTAAAATATCTCAATCGGATAATAAGATTCATCTCGTCTATGTCGGATTAATAACCCAACATAAGAACAAGGTCAAATACCTTGTTGATGTTTTTAAGGAATTATGCGCAAGGGGATTGTATATTCATATCTATCCGACAAGAAACAAACAATACGAGGAATATGAAAAAATTCCAAATCTGTTTTTGCATAAGCAATTGCCGGTTTTTAAGCTGATAAAAGAAATGAGTCAGTATGATGCAGGTATTGCATTTTTAAATAATACTATACCATCATATAAGAAAAGAGAAGAGTCAAAGTATGGCTTCTGGAATAAAATGAATGATTGTTTGATGGCAGGCATACCTGCGCTTACCCTGGATTATTATTCTGATATGTCGAGCTTTATTAAGCAGAATGGATTCGGTATATCTGCTGAAAATCTTGCCGATATTTCAGATGAGTTTATTAAAAAGTTGGATTTGAAAAAAATTTCGGAAAATATCATTGCAAATAGAAAAAACTGGTCGATGGAGAATCAGATACAGGTAGTAATTGATTTTTATCAAAAGACAACGGAGCAGTTCCATGCGAAAGCATAAAATATCCGCGTTTATCCCGGTTCAGAATGTCGAGGATATTATTGAAGACTGTCTGAATTCCATAACCTGGGTGGATGAGATATTTATTGTGGATGCGTTCAGCACCGATAGAACGGTGGAGATCTGCAAAAGATATCCTAATGTAAAAATCCTGCAGCACGAATATGTTAATTCCGCAACTCAGAGAACATGGGGCATGCCGCAGGTCGCGAACGAATGGGTCTTTATTATCGACTCCGACGAACGCTGCACACCCCGGTTGAAAGAAGAGATAGAAAAAATTCTTTCCCTGGATGAAATTCCCTATGACGGATATAAGGTTACTATTAAAACCCAGTTTTACGGCAAATTATTATCTCACAAAACACATCTGGGTCATCGGGGGAAAAGACTGGTTCGGAAGGAATTACATAAGAAGTTTGTGATGAAAAGGGTTCATGGAGGAATGAGAATTAAAAATCTGTCCTGGATCGAGAATAAAGATGCATATTTAATTCATATTCCAATAAGGGACTTTAAATCGCAGTGGCAAAAGATGATCAGATATGCAATCTGGGCAGCAGAAGATATGTACGAAAAGGGCAAAGATGTCCGATGGTTTCACTTCACTCTAAGACCCTTTTACAAATTTTTCCATTTCTATGTGATCCGTGGCGGATTCAGGGACGGCGTTAGAGGTTTGATTGTTTGCGCTATCGGTGGAATAATTGTTTTTATGAAGTATTATAAGTTATTTGAATTAAGGCAAAAGCAGCGTTAATGGCCATAAAGAGGAAAATTGCATTGTATGGAAAGCATTAAACATAGTATCAAAAAGTTGCTTGGCGGATGGGTTATGACTATTCCCCAAGGCCCTCTGAAAGGATTCCGGTGGAGCGCCTCGTGCGGAAAAAAATTCATCCGGGGAGACTATGAGCCTTTTAAAACCGAGGCCTTTGTCCGGCATATCGGTCAGGGTACTATCGTGATCGACGTTGGAGCGCATGTCGGCTATTATACCGCTATCGCATCCCTGCTATCTGGGAAAGAGGGGCGGGTATTTTCATTCGAACCCCGGCCCTTGAATCTGGGCTTTCTTAAAAAGCACTGTGCCCTTAACAAATTGGAGAATGTCAGGGTTTTTGAACTCGGTGTCAGCAACTATTGCGGCAAAGGCAGGTTCAACACCCGGACTGGAACCGGCACCGGACGCCTCGATCAAACGGGCAGTCTTGAAATCGACGTGGTGACTCTGGAAGAACTTTTCGGCAAAAAGGAAATATCGGCGCCCGACTTTTTAAAGATAGACGTTGAGGGAGAAGAGATGAATGTTCTGACCGGCGCCCAAACTATGATACAATCTTCCCGGCCTAAAATTTTGGTTGCGGTTCACTCCCAAGAGAAACTCAAATCGGTTAAAGATTTTTTAGAATCCCGGAAATACCGGTTGGAAATATTGAACCCGGCCCCGGGTAAAGGGGATACGGAGATACTGGCACTTCCTCAGTAACCCCAAAACTATTCAAAGTATTGAAAAATTCGAGCGAGCATGACAAAAAAAATTTTGTTTGATCTGAAAAAAGAGTATTATTTCAACTCTTTTATATCAATTATCAAAGCTTTCGAACAAGACAGCCGCTTTGAGTTCGCATTTTATGTCGGCAAAGATGATGAGCGCATATTGAAGATTTTTCCGGTGTATAACAAACGCAGAATTGAAAAGTGGTTGATATCACAGGGGTATGTTGTTGCGCATTCTCCCGAAGGGTTTGATGCGGTTGTCGGTGCAGACGCTTTGAAAGACCCGCAAAGATACGGCAATATCAAGCGTTTTGTGTCGGATCACGGCCCGGGAACCAAAACGCTTCGCATTCGTAATATCGTAAGACAAAAAGAGTATCGCTACAGCGTGTTCGTCGAAGGCCAATACTGGATGGACATGATAAAACAGTACGGCTTCGAACATGATGCGGACTGGGTGTTAAGCGGCGTGCCCAAGCTGGACACGCTTTTCTGGGAGGGGTATTATAACCGGGAAGATATTTTAAAATCCCTTAACCTCGATCCTTCCAAAAAAACAGTGCTCTATGCTCCGTCGTACCGGCCTTCCTGTATCCCTTTTCTGAAAACATCCGTTGCCCAAATTGCAGAAAAATACAACCTTATCATTAAGCTGCATCCCTACTCGTGGGGCGGCAAATACGCGTCCAGAGAGCAGAGCAGGATGTATCAGCGGATGGTAAAGCATAACCCCCACATCGCGCTTGTGCCGAAACAGGATTACGATTTTCATCCCTACATGTATGCGTCCGATACCGTCATCAGCGACACCTCCAGCGCCCTCGCCATCTGCCTGGCGCTCGGTCGCGTCGGCATTATCGCCGACTTCCCCTATCCCCGGATGAAACACTCCGACGGAACACCGATTGTCGCGCAGGAACCTGGTGACTACCTCCGCGGAATTTTTGTCCACATGAACGATGTGAACAAACTTATGGAAGCGGTGGAAAACGCCCTGCACCCTTCAGAGGAGCATCTGAAGAAATTAGTGTCTTACCGGGACTACTATTTTACGGGGCTGGATGGGAAAGCGGGAGTACGGGCGAAGGAATATATTCAGAAAATGTTATTACAGGAACAAACGATCCCCATAAAGTAATGCCGTCTTATAAATCATGAAACCTGAATTCCTCAGCTGGGTTCGTGCTCCTGCCCGTAATCGAAATACATGACAATCGCTCCGCTCACTTGCAGGGTGATGAATATGTAAAGTTTTGAGCTTGGTCAGACATATTCTAAATCAATCGATTACGATTACGCGCACGAGCACGACAGCCCGGTTTCGATTGGTACCGTGCTCATTCAAAAATAGCCTTGTCATGTATACTCGCGTCATAATTTTCCACCGGGGTGCGCCAGTCGCCGTATCGACGGGTAAGATAGGCCTCGACATTCGACGGTATTGAATAGGATTTCCCCTTCCAGGTTATTCTGTCGAGGTTGTCATGAAATGCGGCATCGACCCGTTTGGTTATGTTGCTGTCGATCCAGCAGTAGTGATTATCGATTTTATACTTGAAGAAAATGTCGAGGTGGAGCTCCTCTTTACTGTGAAGAAACGAGAGCTTTCCAAGGGTCCGTTTTACCTTGCATGAGCGATACGTTCCCGGAATAACCGCCGATTTGAGCGGGCGGGTTACCAGTCTGTATTTTGGAAAAAACTGCCTTTTAAGAGCGATTACCCGATCGATATGGATGCTTGCTACGCCAAGATCAATATCATAATCCCAGGGAATAAAGTCGTTGTCCCTGATAATCCCCAGAAGCGTGCCCGCATCCAGCCAGTAGGGTATATTATTTCGCTCAAGGATCGTGACGGTATCCTCCAGCATTTTTCGCGCTCTTTTCAAATCATCGCCCGTTAATCTCATTTTTTTGTTAAATTTATCTCTTCTGTCCGAAACGCGCGTTTTTTTGGGAAGGCCTTCCAGAATTTTTTTATCAACAATAGTCTTGTCGTCTGCATGGGTGTTCCACGAATTGCGCCGCGTTCTGAAATCACCATACCGTTGTGATAAATAACGTTCAGTATCCTGGGGTATGGGGAATGAGACGCCCTTAACGGTAAGAGTGTCCAATTTCCTGTAAAAATGCGAAGAGACCGCTTTGCAGGTACGGCTGTTGCTGCATTCAACCCAGCGTGCCGTTTCACCGACAGTATATCGAGGGGTTATAAAGATCGGGAGATATTTGATAAAAAATACTTTATCCCTGATATGGACGAGAGGTTTTGTGCAGATACCGCTTTCGTACCCTTCCACCCATGTGCAGCCGCTGCGGTCATTAATCCGTTTCAGGCGATACCCCGGAATGGACCAGGGGTGTATCCGCCTGACCTTTTCAATCTCTTCCGCAGGAATGCCGATATTAATGTTCGTAACGGGAGCGATAAAATCACCATCCCGGATGAATCCAAGCAGGGTACCCGATTCCAGCCACCAGGTAATGGAGTTTCTCTCGAGCAGTTTTTTTATACGGATGAGCAGTTTCCAGGCTCTTTTTCTTTCTTGCAGACCATCAATTTCTTCAGCAGGCACTCATACCTCCAGTTTATGGCAAAACACAGGGTAAATAAAATATATCTAAGCCGGCAAAGCCGGAAATTAAGGAAGTTGATTTGTATGCTTTGCGGCATAAGTGTCTGTACGCTGACTTATCTACGCTTTGAATTTATCTACTCTTGTTGCGTAGATAATTCAGCTACAGACACTAAATCTGGTGTGAAGACAGGGAGCCACGTATAATCTCAAGGTCGTCAAAGGTGTCCAGTTCCATGCAGAAATTATCCGAATAAAAGTATGGCTTCAGGGGTATGCTATCGCTTATTTCGTTAAAGGCGTTTTCGGCGTAACAGGTGACCTTGCCTGCATCGACAAATTCGACAATTTTTTTCATCCACTGTTGAAACGCTTCGCACGTCAGCTTGTAGAGCGGAGCAAGGAAGAAGGCATTTTCGGCAAAAACATCAACGCCGATTTTTACGACGGTATTATTACGCAGCAACCCCTTGAAATCCTTTTCCGGTAAGGGTACGGAACGGTTCATCAGGACAGCGGATGCTGGTTGCATAAGGATACCGGTCAAAAGCTCCCGGTCGAAAACAAGATCTCCATGCATCAGAAGAAAAGAGTCGTCAATAAGGTCTTTGCATTTATACATTGAATAAATATAGTTGGTCGAGTCAAAGCGCTCGTTGAATACGCAGGTGATATGCAGCGAGGGGAACTGTTTTTTGCCGAAATCCTCGATTTTTTCCCGAAACGGGCCGGTCGTTATTATAACCTCCGAAATACCCGCATTTTGTATCTGCCCGAGTTGAAGGCCAAGGACTGTTTTGCCATTCAGGTCTATAAGGCATTTGGGTGTTTTTTTTGTCAAAGGAGAAAGGCGGCTGCCAACGCCCGACGCCAGAATCATTGCTTTCATACAAGGCTCCTTACTATGGAGGAGAGGTCGTTGCGTGTGACGCGGCGAGGATTGTTTTTCATCCGCTGGGGATTGAAACCATAGTCCAGGATACGGTCGATATCCTTATCGGCAGCTATGCCGTACGAAGAGAGCCGGTGGCTGACAGAAAAAATGTCGAAATAGGATCGGAGCGTGTCTGGCGCCGATTGGCCCTTCTCGCTGATCTTGTCCGCCAAATCATTCAGAGTTTCCCGGACGTAGCCAACACCGCGGCTATCGGTGCAATCAGATTCCGTCAGGTGGTGGTTAAAGGCAAAGATGGACGGCAGGGTAAGAAATACGGCCAGGCCGTGGGGAATGCTGAAAAATGAACTCATGGGATAGGATACGGCGTGTGCAGCGGTTGTCTGGGCTATGTTTATCGCCTTACCGGCCAAATGGGCGGCTTTCTGCATTCCCGCCCGGTCCGCAAAGGTTCCCCGTAACACCGAATTAACAAAATGCGTCTTGATGAGCGCAAGAGCCTCTTGCGACCACCGTTTCGATTCGTCGGTTGCACGGGTCGACCAGCAGGATTCTATCGCCTGGGCGAATGCGTCAAATCCCGTGGAAATCGCGACGTTTTGTGGCATCGACATTGTCAGTTCGGGTGCAAGGATTACATACTCGGGAATGCAACGGCTGTCGGCCACCGAATATTTGATATTGTCCTTATACAACACGGCAAAATGGGTCGCCTCGCTTCCCGTGCCGGAGGTTGTGGGGATCGCCACCATGGGTATAAGGTTTCTGCCGTCAGGTTTGAATTGAGGCAGGTCTGACGGTTTGCTGTTATACGACAGCAGAATATTTACCATTTTGCCCGTATCAAGCACCGTGCCGCCGCCGATCATGATTATGATATCCGGCTTGAAATCCCCGATCTGCCGAAAGGTTTTTTCCAGGAAGTCTGTCGAAAGCAGGGCGGAAGGGATGTCAACCTTTTTCAGCGCGGCCTCTCCGGCAGCCCGTATCAAATCAGCCTCAAACGAATTGGTTTTTAAAGCGGCAGGGTCGGCCAGTAATACTATTGTATCTGCATGCAGGTTTTTTATGATCTGCGGCAGGTCTGACAGGGAAAGGATTTTCTGATTATTGTTTTCCATCACGACGCCTTTTCATGCACGGACCGCATAAAAGCTTTTTTGTTTTCCAGCGGCGTTGTTGCAGGCCGGCCAAGGTCCTTGCGGGAACCGGTGCGGGATTTGATAACAAGCAGCGACAGCGATTGGCCGGCATCGATCCGTTGTAACGCGTCGATAATAGTGTCTCTGGTGTCCGCATAATAGACGCAGGCGTATCCGCAGGCTTTTCCGATTGCCCCGAAATCCACGGTTTCCGATACGGTTGGCTGTCCGCCGGTTGACTCGTGGGCGTTGTTGTCGATGATAATATGGATCAGGTTGGAGGGGTGATAGTGGCCGAGCGTTGCCATGGAGCCGAGCTGCATAAGCGCGGCTCCGTCACCATCGATAATACAAATATTTTTGTCAGGCTTTGAAAGCGCAACGCCAAAACCAATGGACGAGGCACAACCCATCGAGCCGACCGTGAGAAAATCTCTGCCGTGGTTCTGCTTTTTTCTTTGACGGATTTCGAACAGCTCGCGGGAAGTTTTTCCGGTTGTTGAAACAAAAAGTGTGTCGTGCGGAAGCGTGTCCACGATAAGTTCGAGAATAGCCTCCCGCAGCAACAGGGTATGACGTTCCTGCTTTTTTTGGGGGCTGAAGGGTTCGAAGAATCCCTTGGGTACGATCATAATGAAGGGGACATGCTGTGATTGAGTTGTATGATATGCCTCGGAAAGCTGCTGCTCCCATACGGCTTCATCCAGAACCGAACAGGGCATTTCCAGTGTTTTAATCAGATCAATAAGTATTCTGCCCATCATAACGTGCTGCGGCTCATCCTTTTCCCCGGGCCTGCCGCGCCAGCCGACCATGAAAAGAGAGGGGATTGCATATATTTCACGTGAACAGAGCGAGGTGCAGGGATTGACGGTCTTGCCGAACCCGGAGTTCTGCATATACACCAGTGCCGGAGCGTTGCGCGCCAGATAATATCCGGCTGCAATTGCAACAGCTTCACACTCGTTAGACGCTTTGATATGGGTTATGGTGTTGGCAGATGCAAAAAAGGAAATAAGCCCCTTGAAGGTGGAATCGGGAACTCCGATGGCGGTATCCACGCCAAGAGCGGTTAGGCGGTTGACAAAGTCTGAACAGGAAATCATATCACAATCTCTTCCGCAAGAGTAAGGTCCTTTGTATCGTGTATTTCGATCCAGCCTTTATACACGTTAAAAAACTCCACTTTTATATCCCGTATGATCAATTCCTGAATCAGGTCGGTAAATCCGGCCTTTGTAAAAGATTCCGCTTCGTGAAATGCTCCCGGAGGAGGGGATGATTTCAGTTCGCGGTATACCTTGTCCAGTATGTCGGCGCCTTTTTCCGAAAATTTTGCAATCCCGGTAAATTCGTAGTCGGCGTTTTCCTTGTTCACCTTTTTTCCCAGGCGGACGATTTCGCCGCTTCCCACGTCGAATTTTCTCATCTGTGATTTTGGGTGCGACCGCGTTCGTGCGATGACGAGATCGAGTTCTTTGTCCACCTGATGCTTATGGTATGAATAGCTGTTGTCGACGCAGAGCACGATATCTCCTTTGGCTTCAAGCATGGCGCTGATGATATCACGGTTGAAAATGATATCCGAGTTGATGTACAGGAAACCGTTTGCCATTTTATCCGATGCCTTGAAAAGCGATTCAATAATCCCGGTTGTTGCGTAGTGCTCGTTTTTATAATAGGTGACATGCCCGATGGCGAACAGATCGCCGCGATACCCGCAGATGACATTGATGTCGGTAATACCGGCTTTATTGAGCGCATCCCGCTGTTTTTGAAGTATGGGTATGCCGTTGACGGTCAGAAGCGCCTTCGGCAGGTCAAACTCGGTATCTTGCCCGGCCGCCGGTATAATGACGACCGGTGATTTCGGGCGGTAGTAGCTGTCTTTTTCCTTTATATCAAGAAATCCGACATGCTGAAAAATTTCCTTGGTAGTGGCGCAGGCGTTATCGGCCTCGAAACTTCTGTCGCTGACAAGGATCTTTTCTGCGACTTCCGCCATAGCCTTATACGCCGCGCGGAGCAGGTGATTGGCATGGATCACAACAGCAACACCCGCCTTTTTCAGTTCCTCGTCCTTGATCGTGTTATAGGTTGTCGGAACGCACACCAGCGGTTTCCGGAAACCCAGCAGGTCGCATAATTGGGCGTACTTCCTGGAGAAAAGTAATATTTCTTCGGCGGTTTTCGCCTTGGAATGAATCATGATGCCGTCGGCGCCGGCTTTCAGGTATTTTTTCGCCCTTTCCAGCGCATCTTCTATTCCTGCTCCTGCGATAAGGCTTTCGAGTCTGGCAAAAATCATGAAATCGCGCGTTCTGCAGATACTCTTTCCGCGGGAAATTTTTGTCGCAAAAGCATCCGGGTCTTCCAGCGTCTGCTGCGCGCCATCCTCCAGCGAGTTTCTTTTCGGATACACTTTATCTTCGATTATGACTGCGGATACGCCAAGATCCTCAAGGGTTTTTACCAGGTATTCAAAACTGTTCCCGTCTCTGCCGGTGTCCCCGTCGACAATCAGGGGTTTATTGGTAACTTCCAGTATCTGACGGATGTTATCGCAACGGGATTCATACCCGACAATTTCTGCATCAGGAAGCCCTTTCGAAGCCGTGTCAGTCAGGCTGCTTTCCCATAAAGCGTCAAATTCCTTAGTCTCTCCGTTTACAACCGTTTTCGTGTCATTGGCAATCAGAGCGCTCAGTCCGTTATGCGCTTCCAGAACACGGATAAATCCTTTTTGTTCAATAAGCCTTTTCAGAATGGGCCGCCGTACTTCCGGCAGTATTGTATTCTTCATGGACATGGCTGGAATACCTCATGGTGGTATTTTCATCGTACCGGCACCTGCCGGATTTCAGGCAAAAATGTATGTATAAAATACATTACCATGATAAAAAAGAGTATTTTAATACGGAAATCACATGGTCTGTTTTTGTCCCCACGATTTCTATGGTGCAGGGGAGCTGTTGAAAGCATATCAAAAGCGCCAATTCTCTTATATGCCGGAATTTTTTAAAAGGTTAGTGTATGCGAGGGATTATATTAGCGGCAGGCCGGGGCAGGCGTCTTGAGCCGGTTTTTCCCAACAAGCCCAAGTGCCTTATTCAATTCGGCGGCAAGTCGCTTATTCAGCACCAGATAAGCGCGCTGTTAAAAAACGGCGTCAAAGAGGTCGTTGTGGTGGTGGGATATGAAAACCGGCAGATACGCGAGCATTTACGGAATATGCCGTGTACTATTCATTATATTGAGAACCCTGTTTTCGACTCGACCAATACCATCTACTCTCTGTGGCTGTGCAGGGAATTCTTTGATACTGAATTTATCTATTTCAACGCAGATGTGCTCTTCGATTATAGAATTGTTCAAAGACTCTGCGCAAAAAAGGCGGGAAGTTCGCTTGCCTGCGTTCCGGGAAGATGCGGTCAGGAAGAGGTCAAGGTGATTGTTGCGGGAAACAAAATCGTGGAGATCGGCAAGCACATGCCTGCAGAGAGATGCTACGGGGAGTTTATCGGTATCGCCAGGTTTGCGCACGAAGATACGGCGCGGTTTGCGCAGATCCTTGACGAGTGCATTGGCGACCAGGCGACCTGGAGGTACTTTTTTGAATATGCGGTGAATGTACTGGCGCAGGAGGCTGTGTTACACGCTGTAGATATTTCCGATCTGCCCGCCACGGAGATCGATTTCCCGGAAGATCTTGAGTATGCCCAAAAGGAGATTTTTCCGAAACTTGCGGGGCTGGAGGAGTCGGGGTATCAGTGTGGGGAATTTTAGTGTCTGTAGCTGAATTATCTACGCAACACGAGTAGATAAATTCAATGCGTAGATAAGTCAGCGTACAGACACTTATCCTGCAAAGCTTACAATCACTTATTCAAAAGTTTCCGGCTTTGCCGGATTAGATATAAGATTGCAGATTTAGGATTTTTTATGATTGTTTTTGGGTGGCTGTTATTGTTAAAGCAGGCATTGTGCCTTGCCATTTTTTTAGTGCCATAGGCACGGCATATCTATAGCATTGTAAAGACAAAAAAACAACACGGATTAATTTCAGATGTGGGATTTTCAGGTTATCTCGCTACTGACTTATATCCAATGCCATAGGATTTAAAACAGAGTATTCCGACAATTACGAATGATACATAATGGATAACATAATCGAAACGAAATCCTGTTTTCCAGCCGATCCTTTTGGCTACCGTCAGATTGGGAATGGATGATATGAGAAGCAATAGCCACGATGCTATCCAAAAAAGTAACCGACAGTTTTTACGCATTACCGTTTGTTACCGTTTCTGCTCGTAATCAAGTCTGGCCGGACAAGAAGTAAAATGCAAATTCATTGAAAGGTGTTGTAAAATATCTCTAAAGTTCGACCGCCCATTTGGGAATAAACGTGCGGTTTGAAATCGAGGCAGAATCAATTTCGTGTGTTTTAAAACACGTATACATATTCGACGGTGTTCCATCTGTTTCTAATTCCCAGACATGCAACATTTCATTGCCCTTTGAAGGGTAACGCAGTGAATATGGTTCCACCAGGCGCATAGACCCGTGATAAGAGATGTTTGCGCAGAGTTTATTTCGGGCTGCGTATCTGACTTGATCCAGTGCGGTTGGGCCGGTTTGCCAATTGACGCTCGGAAATAGCGTGCGCGGGATCGATTCTCCAACAGCCTCAGGCATTGGCTGGAGTTTTGGCTTTGCTTTATCAGGTTCCATCCACCATGCAATCGCATCTCCAAGATCATCAATGTATGTATCGGATGGAGGTAATATATTGATCTGATGTGCAAGCTGGTGGTCCCAGTTTGCTTTCAATACTCCGCTGTCAATTGCGCCGATGATTTGTTTAACAGAGGGTGAGTCAAGTTTCTTGTAACGAAACTTTTTACCGGCAATATGCTTTGTTCGTTCGGAATCGATTTTGTTTCTGAAAGTGCGGCTAATATTTACAACATCATAGACATCCCGCGCTCTACCATTCCGCTCAAAAAGTGCACGTGTTTTTTCGGCCAGGAGTTCCTCTATAGAGTAGCATAGGATTTGAGGCGCGGGATTGAATGCGTCTGTATAGTCGTGATGTAGATTGCGAAGCTGGGGAGCGTCTGCAATTAGCTCATCCTGGGTAAGGTCGAATTTAACCCTCTGAAGAGATTTGCTTGGCAATCCCAAAGGACCATTGAATGGAATCTTTGCCTGGAAAGATGTTTCTCCGCGAGGATTTTGGTAATTTTCAACTTTCCAGTCCTGGCGGGGGAAACTGAGCCCTGTATTTGATTCAATCCAAGCTATAGCTGATTCAAAATGTGTTGTGATTATTTCAACAGTGATTGTTTGGCCGGGGGGAATCGTAAAATCGAGATCTTCAGAGAACCTGTATGTTTCGAAGTAGCACTTCTTTAAACAAGTGCCACCCTTGAATACCCATTTTGAAAGAACAGAATGTTCTGATATAGCCCGAAGTAACCACCCGATTACATAGTCCTTCTGTATTGTCGTCGGCAGCAGGCCATAGTGCTTTGCAAATTGCAGGAGTTGTGCTTTGGGTATCATAAGTATTTACAAAGGCAGATTAATACGGAGATTCCATTTGCTGACTATTTTTCCAGACGTCGGCCCGTCTGGGTCGAAATAGGAAATCCCTTTTGATAAATTCCTGTGACATAATTGGAGCCATTCCGGCGATACGGGCGCATTGAATTTTTCGGCAAGGAATCCAAGACGCTTAAATACTGATCCACGCTTGTATCGCATGGCGTAATCAAATAACCGGTCAGAGTCGCACATAGCAGAATTCCAGTATTGTCGTATGATGTCTATGGTATGTCGGCCGCCACCTCCAAAACGCGGCAGGTCCAAGATGTCTATTACCATTCGGGTTGGGTCTGCAATTTCGACAGCTTTGCTTCCAAACCAAACCGTTTTATTTCCGAAGAATCGATTTTCTGGTAATGACCTGGTCCGGAATCGAATACCCCCCACTTCATGAATTGTTTTTCTCTGATATTTCGTGGTTACAACTGATACGCTATTGAATATTTGATCAGTAAAATCCCAATGTTCTGCTGCTGACCATCCAGAAATAAATGCAGGCCGAAAGATATCCATGGCCAGTGGCCACGCCTCCTCAATCACAGGTCTTGGCGTGTTAGATGATATTGGTACAACTGCATATACTCCATGCTTCAATCGTTGGAGCCAGCCTTTTTGTGCCATGCGGCAGAGCATTTGATTGGCCGTTTTTCTCGAGCATGGATGTATTGCTATCACATTATCTGCATTTATGGTTACTTGTTCTTTTGCAGAAAAACTGCTAATTATCGTTCTTTCCTGAACACTTAGTCCTGCGAGTTCTGTTTTCTTCATATATTATAACTCAATTGAATGACGTGTTTGGCTGTTTATCGCACTAATAATAATTCGTTGAACGGAGGGCTTGTACTCAAGACATCCGTTCCTACGCATTATTATCTTACGCTTAGGGTAATATACTCATTGTCCCGAATAAAGTATAATATAATTTCAAAAAAAGCCTAATATTGTCACTTTCTGCATCTATAATATAGATATTTGTGTATCGGCATAAGATGTATTTTATTTCTTGCATCATGCATCCTGCTTCCAGCATCTTCTTTCTTGCGGTTAACCGTTAACTGTTAACTTTTAACCAACGCCGTAAAACCGCAACAATCCTCCCGCTCGCCTTTCCGTCGCCATAGGGGTTTTTCGCACATTGCATCGAGCCATGAACCGCGTCTGACGCCAATATTTTTTTTGCAGCAGCCACGATTTTTTTCCGGTCATTACCCACAAGCCTGCAGCATCCCAGGGCAACACCCTCCGGCCGCTCCGTCTTGGTGCGCATCACCAGCACCGGAATTTTTAGAGACGGCGCCTCTTCCTGAATGCCGCCCGAGTCGGTTAACAGCAGGTATGCATGCGACATAAGATAAAGCATCTGATCGTAAGCAACCGGCTTAATCAGTAACGCGTTGCTGCACCCGCCCAGTATAGCATACACCGGCTTTTGAACATTCGGATTGAGATGCACCGGATACACAAACAAATCCGACGGAAAAAGCGCAGCCAGCTCTTTTATCGCCCCGCAAATCCGCCCAAACCCCTCGCCGAAGCTCTCCCGCCGGTGCCCGGTAATAAGAATAAGCCTTCTTTTACGTTCTATAATCCTGCTATTTGTATCTATGGCGTCGTGAAACCATTTTTCCAGCCCGCGCCCGAGCGCCCGGTCTGTTTGTAACCTCTCACGCCCGAGGTTCATGGCGTCAACAACGGTATTTCCTGTTTTGTAAATAGAGCCTTTTGCCATGCCTTCTGCAACAAGGTTTTTAACCGCCGAATCCGTGGGCGCGAAATGAATCTGCGCTATACTGGAGACAAGCCGCCGGTTCAATTCCTCCGGAAAGGGAAAACAGGGGTCATGCGTGCGCAGTCCCGCCTCCACATGCGCAACCGGGATTTTCTGATAGAAAGCCGCAAGCGCACCGATAAACGCGGTTGTCGTATCGCCCTGCACGAGTACAAGGTCGGGGGAGACTTTTTGCAGCACCGGCGAAAGTTTTGAGAAAATTTCCGCAGTAAGACCCTCAATAGACTGGTTCGGCCTCATGATATCAAGGTCAATATCCGGCGCTATCTTAAAAAACGAGAGTACCTGATCCAGCATCTGCCGGTGCTGCGCAGTAACGCACGTGATAGTCCGGAACGCCTTTTCCTTCTTTAAAGCAAGGATAAGCGGCGCAAGCTTTATCGCTTCGGGCCGCGTACCGAAAATTATAAGGAGTTTTTTACGCATACAAATAAAATAATTTGCCTCGAAGGCACAAAGACACGAAGAATTTCAGATTGCATAGATATAGTATTAAGTAAAAAATAAAAAGTACAAAGTGGTGAATTAGATTCTTGCTTCTGGCCTCTAGCTTCTTGTCTCTTGCATCCAGCATCATCTTTTCATTGAATAGTGACATTTTGTATCATGTATTACCGTTAACTGTTAACCCCTCGTTCACAGTCGGGCTACTGCATTCTATGTATTTTTTTTACCTTCTATATTCGTAGATCCTTGTTCGACATTCGATATTCATTTCCCCCTCCTAACCCAGACAAGCTGGATAAGAACCTTCACGAAATAATTTTCTGCCTCCGCGTACCCTTCAGGGTGAAAAATTTCAGAAAATTATTTCTAAGGTTCTAAAGGTCAGGGCACTGCATTTTCACCGATCTCCTCTTATATCCAGTTCCAGCAACCAGAATCCAGCATCATAGTTCTTTCGCGCCTGTTGCACTAGAATAGTATTACGGTACACTGCCGGTTTAAAAATACCAGCTTCTTAAAAAACAACTTTAAAAAATTCCCCTTCATAATGACAAATCTAAAATCTAAAATCTTAAATCTGAAATGTATTGTATCCAGCATCTATCCAAACATATTCCTGCTCATCTCCTCAAACGAAGGCCCAACCATCTCCGGCACCATATCCTTCATATCCTTGTATATGGCTTTGATATTTCCCAGTTCAACATTCGACTTCAGATCGTGTACGAACTTTTCCATCCGGTCCGGGTCATATTTGACGTTGCGCTGCAACCGAATTTTATCGAACGGCGTTTTAAGAAGGCTCTCGTCCGCAGTCAACAGCTCCTCGTGGATTTTCTCGCCCGGCCGCATGCCCGTAAACACGATTTCGATATCCTCGCCTACCTTCAACCCCGAAAGCTCGATCAGATTTTTCGCCAGGTCTACGATCTTTATCGGCTCTCCCATCTCCAGCATGAAAATCACGTTCGCTTCGTTCAGTGTTGATGCCTGCAACACAAGCTGCACCGCCTCCGGAATCGACATGAAAAACCGCTTCGTCTCCGCGCTGGTCACGGTTAACGGCCCGCCATTGCGTATCTGCTGCTGAAACATCGGGATCACGCTCCCGCTCGAACCCAGAACGTTCCCAAACCTCACAACATTGAACTTTGTAGCCGACGGATACCGCTCCAGTATAATCCTCTCCGACAACCTCTTCGACAATCCCATCATACCCCGCGGGTTCACCGCCTTGTCCGTGGATATCATCACGAACTGCTTCACGCCGTTCTTCTCCGCACACGACGCAAGATGCGCGGTCCCCAGCACATTATTTTTCAGGCTCGCAATCGGGTTCCACTCCATCAGATGCACATGCTTGTATGCTGCGGCATGAAATATAAAATCAACGTTGAATTCCCGCATGATCATGTCCATGACCGCCGTGTCCAGAATCGATCCCACAACCGTATGAATAGCGATATTCGCATTTTTTGCCTTGAGCTCCTGGTCGATGTGATAGGCGTGCTCTTCACTCAAATCAATCAGTACCAGCCGGGAAGGTCCGTAGGCAGCAACCTGAAAGCAAAGCTCCGAGCCTATCGATCCGCCTGCCCCCGTTATCATCAGTGTTTTACCCGCAATCTGTTTGCGCACATGCGTGTCGTCGATCGTGATATTCGGCCTGCTCAACAGGTCGTTGATCGACACGTCCCGTATCTGGTCGAGCCGGTACTTGCCGCTCATAATGTCAAGCAATGACGGCGCTATTTTGAACTTGACTTCCCAGTCCGGTATCTTCGAATTATCTATAATCTCCCTGACCAGCTTATTGCTCGCCTCCGGTATCGCAATAAACACCTCGTGAACCCTGTGCCTCTTGATATGCGCCTGTATCGAGGAGATGTCGCCAAGAACCTTCACGCCTTGTAACCGTTTGCCGTGCGTGGAACGGTCACGGTCGATAAATCCCACCGGAATAAACGATTTTTTCTTTGCCGCTTTCAGGGACTTTGCAATCTCATTTCCCGCTGTTCCCGCACCCACTATCAGCACGTTTTTTACATCCTCGCTCATGGGAATGAAGGATTCGCGGAAGATGCGGATAATAAACCGGGTGCCGCCGTTAAAAATGACAAAAAGCGAAAAGTTTAAAATGTAAATCGATCGCGGATAACCGCTGAATTTTCCGCTTATGACAACTACTCCCATAAAACAGAGGGAAGCAAGCGTAGCTGTTTTAACGATGTCTTTAAGGTCGTCAACACTTACGTAGCGCCAGATTCCCTGAAACAGGTTGAATATACCTGAAAAGACAAGGAAAATGGTGATAGCAACGGGAAGCGAGCTGTAGAATAAAGGTGTGTGAACAGGTCCGCCCAGCGTAAAGTCAAATCTCAAAAGAAATGATACCCAGAGCGAAAGACCGGCAAAAAGAGCATGAAGAATAACTATTATTGGCTGACGATTTCTGAGAAGAGAGGTTTTTATGTTCATGTTGGTTTTATAATTGATTAAGGTTTGATATGTTTTTTTAATGGGCTGATTGTTGTAACAATTGTTTTTATAATGAACTCTATATCCGTTAAAAAAGATTTGTGCTCCATATAAGAACGGCTTAATTTGAGTTTTGCCGGCAGTAAAATATTTTCGTAATAGCATGGGTCGTCAGAATGGTTTTCTAATACAATCTCTTCGTGGCGGTATTCTAATGATGCCGGGTCTGTAATGCCGGGCCTGGCTTTCAAAATAATCGAGTATTGTTCCTTGAATTTTTCAACGTATTCAGGCACTTCCGGCCTTGGACCCACAAAGGACATTTCCCCCTTTAAAATATTAATCAGTTGCGGCAGCTCGTCAATTTTATATTTGCGCAGTACTTTCCCCACCGGCGTTATTCTACTATCGTTTCCTGTTGTTATCAATGGCCCTTTTTCATGAGCGCCATTAATCATTGTACGAAATTTAAAAATATTAAACTCCCTGAAATTTTTTCCAACCCTTTTTTGTTTGAATAAAACAGGTCCGAGGGACGTTAATTTTATCATAATACCGATAACAAGGCTGATAGGCAATAATAATACTATTGATGCAAATGCAATTATGAACTCAAGCCAGCGCGACATTTCACCAGCAACCTATCAATTTCTTAACCGTTTTTATAACTTTTTCAACCTGGAAATCGGTCATTTTTGAATACACGGGCAGGCTGACCTCTTTTAAAAATTCACTATATGCAATTGGAAAGCTTTGTTTGTCGAGTCCGTAACGCTTTCTGTAATACGGTTGGATATGCAAAGGAATAAAATGCACGCTTGTTCCGATGCCGTTTTCCGCCATTGTATTAATAAAAACATCCCGTCTGTTTTCAGGTACTCTTAGCATAAAAAGATGCCATGCATGTTTATCATTATTGTTTTCCGGCAAACAAGGAAGTTTCACGCAATCGTATTCCTGCAATTCACTTAAATAATAAGCGGCAATTTTTTTCCGTCGTTTCCAGAGTGTTTCGACCCTTTCTAATTGCTCAAGACCTATTGCCGAAGCTACATCCGTAATATTGTACTTGAATCCCGGCTCAACTACCTGATAAAACCATTGAGGCTTTTTACTGGTGTAACGATTCCAGATATCCCGGTTAATCCCATGAAGCCGCATTATCTTTATCCTGTCTGCAATTTTTTTATTATTAGTCGTGACCATACCGCCTTCACCGGTGCATAGCGGTTTTGTTACATAAAAACTGAAAGCAGTTGCATCTCCAATCGTGCCGATCATTTTACCGTCGCAGGTGCAGGGGAGGGCATGTGCAGCGTCTTCAACAATTTTTAAATGCCACCTGCCGGCTATGTCCTTGAAGCGTTGCATATCACAGGCGAGGCCCCCGATATGTACGGGTATTATTGCTTTAACAATCTTTTTTGTTTGCTTGTGAATGCAATTTTTACCGCTAATTTTGCAATTTATTTTCAACCAGTTCTCTACTCTCGAAGGAGAAAGGTTGAACGTTTGCGGATCTATATCAACAAAAACAGGGTCCGCTCCCATATATCGTACTACTTCAGCAGTAGCAGTAAAGGTGTAGGGCGTTGTTATAACCAGATCGTTGTACTGTATGCCGATGGCTTCCAGCGCTAAATGCAAGGCTGCTGTACCCGAATTTACCCCCAAAGCAAAGGTTGATCCGGTTTTTCTTGCAAATGCAGCCTCGAAATCAAAGGTGTACTTCCCGGTCGTAAGCCAGCCGGACGCGATTACTTTTTTTACCGCATCAAATGCCTTTGCTGAAATGTCCGGCAGAGCAAAAGGTATAAATGATTTTTTCATATATTATCTGCGTATAATTCCTATATAATGAGTGCATAAAAAAGGCAACTTTTCAAGCCACCATGCTATGGTCCATGAAATGGGTACAATAATTCTTCCCAATTGAGGCCAAAGAGTCGTTCTTTTTAAGGAAATTTTCATGCCGGGAAAAAGATTTTTTATCTCGCTCTTTTTCATTCCTATAACGTTTTTATTCCATGGATTGTTGAAAATAAAGTCATACCAGAGTATGACACCGTCATTTTTCAGCACGCGCATTATCTCCCCGGCTGATTTATTACGAACGGTCGGATCGAGAATTGATGTGAACAGTGTTGCCTGTAAAACAATATCAAAATGATTATCCGGCCAGGGTAATTTATCTGCATAGCCTTCAACGATTTCAGCATGCGGAAGCTTGTTTTTTGCCGCTTTAACCCGCTGCGGATCTTTATCAAGTGCATAGATATTTTCAGCCGTCAAACCCCAGTTTACATAATCCATAAGTATCTGGCCGGAGCCGCAGCCGGTCTCACAAAGCCGTCTGTTTTCAAGAGGAAATAGGTCTGCTTTTTTTGACGCGGATAATAACGCCAGATATCTACGCATATAAAAAAATTGCGTATATGAATCCGTAAAGTTTCTATTTTTTGTGTACATCAGGACTGTTTAAGCAGCGGAATCAATGTTTTGTTATTTTGGAAAAAGTACGCTATGGTGCCAAGGATAAAACCGGAGCCATAGACCACATGAATCGCAAAGCAAACAATCGGAAACAGCAGCGAAGCTTTTTTATCTTTACCGAAACTAACAATAGTAAAAACAAGCGCAAGAAATATATATACAATTGATAATAGTTTCAAAAAATCAATCATAAAAGGCCAAAAAGGGGATACTAACAAGCAAAGTATGAAGGTTCCGACTGACAGTCCGGGAATAAGCTGCCGTATTCCTCCAACCTTTTTATTTCGAAACAACACTGCAAATTTATAAAACCCGTAACGCCAGTACTGGTTTAATAATTTTTGAGGCGACGATCTGCTGTAATACCTGCACGATATTGATGGATCGAAATAGACTATTTCTCTGTTTTTGACAAGCCTCAGATTAAAATCATCGTCCTGGTTTGTTGCAAGCGACTCATCAAATAAACCATACTTTTTAAAAGCGTTTATGCGGTAGCATCCGAAAGGAACCGTGTCAACAGGCCCTTCTTTCCCTCCCACCCGGAAATTAACACCCCCGACCCCGAATCGTGAACTCATCGCGAGACTTATTGCCCGTCCCCAGAAATTCTCATTTACCGTTTCAAGCAACCCGCCGGATACAATCGCCTCCGGATGATTATTAAGGCAAACTATGCTTTTTTCAATCCAGTCCGAGGCAGGTTCCGCATGCGCTCCAAGAATGCAGATAAAATCACCACTTGCATTTTGTATTCCAATATTAAGTGAAAGCGGTGTTATCTTTCTGGGATTATGAAGTAGTTTTACCCTGCCATCGCTTTCTGAAATCGATTGAACTATTGCAACGGATCCATCCAATGATCCCCCATCAACAACAAGCACTTCTATATCTTTGTGTGAGCCATTAAGCACGGATTCTACACACTGCTTTATATACCCGGACTCGTTATAACAGGGAATGACAACGGAAACCATATGTTACTTGTGGAATATTCTATACAACTTGCTAGAAACCCATTTTGAATAAAGCCAGACAAGCTTAGAACGCAGGCTGTAATTATATTTTGTTTTAACATAGAAAAACCTGATTATTCGTCCAATCAATTTTCCGCCAAACCGATCTCCCATTATCTCTTCTGCGGCTTTTTTCAATCGAGTATAATCCTTACCCCTGATTTTTGGAATTTCCGGACTGAATTCTACATACATTTCAGGGTCTTCGTTTAAAATTAATCCATCCCTTTTACACTCTTCGTAAAGATCGTTGCCGGGAATAGGTGTAAAAAAGGCAACGGACACAAAATCAGGTTTCATCTCTTTAGCAAGAGAAATTGTCGCTAAAACATCGTTTTCCTCTTCGATTGGGGTTCCCAACATAAATGATGCGGATAACAGGCAATTATATTTTTTTACAATCTGAGCAGCTTTTAAATTTATTTCCCGTGTTGCTCCTTTTCTAAGATATCGTAAGACTTTATCAGAACCTGATTCAAATCCTATGCCGATCATTTTTAACCCGACTGTTGCAAGTTTCTCAATAAGGCCTTCCTGCTTGCAGACCAGATCTGCACGTGATTGTATCCAGAATGGTTTTTTAAATTTTGCATAACCCTCACAAAACTTTTCCACCCACGCGGGATTTTGCGTAAAAGTGTAGTCATAAAATTTTACGCACTCAAATTTGTATTTTTCATAGAGAAGATTCAACTCTTCAATGACATATTCCGCAGATTGAAAACGAATTCCTTTCCCAAAATGAGTTCGCGCATGGGGAGCACAAAAGGAACAGTTGTACATACACCCTCTTGAACAGAGCATTGTAACCATCGGGGGTTTGAAAACACCTTCATAGTTGGGGAGGTGTATTGTTGTCATGTATGGATATAATTCCCGGTCAATAAATGGAAGCTTGTCCAGGTCCGGTCGTTCTCCCCAGCAGAACCGAGGGAAATTCGATTTGGTTTCTAGAGCTTTAACAAGTTTTATAATCTCAAGTTCGCCTTCACCGGCAATTATATAATCATAATATTCGCATTTTTGAACATCTTCGGGAGCAATCGAACAATGAACGCCGCCGACGACTATTTTTACCTCTGGCTTGACTTTTTTGAATCTGCGTGCAATTTCCGCATCAATGTTAATATCGCAGGAACGCATTGTCAAACATGCTAAATCCGGATTCAGTTCAATAAATACTTTTTCAAGATGATCCCAGTCTTTAAGTGTGCGTATGTCAATAAGGTGGATATCCGAATATCCTTCCTTTTTAAGACATGCGGAAAGCCCACATAAACCTGCATGTATTATGCTGGTCCAATGGGATTGCCCGAACGTGTTCCAGGAGCGTTTTCCGAAACCGGGATCGATGAAGGCTATTTTCATGGGATTAGCTGCTTATGTAGGGTGAAATTAAATTAAATATTTTTTTTGTGTTTATTTCAATATTATACAATGATTTAACTTTAGTATAGCATTTAGAGGAAACTTCTGCATATAGATGAGTATCTTTTAAAAGTAGATCAATACTATCGCATAATTCAGAAGGATTTTTTTCGTTTATAAGTATTCCAGCCCCTTCAAGCAGTTCTGGTATTCCGCCTGTACGGGTTGAAATAGCAGGTATTCCGCAAGCCATCGCTTCCATTAAAGAAACGGGTACCCCTTCGTGGTGGCCGTTTTCATCGTTAATGCTTGGAAGAATTACAATAGCTGAATCTAAGTATAGTTGCTCCATTTGTTCCGCTGGTACAAGACCGCAAAAAATACAATATTTATCCAACCCATCTTTTTTTGCCAAACAAGTAATATTTTCAAAAACAGGTCCGTCTCCTGCAAATTTAAATATAAAGTCGCTTCTTTTTTTAGATAAGAGCTTTATGGCTTCCAGAGCATATAAATGGCCCTTTACTGGATAAAATAGTGCCGGCATTAAAATTATATAGGGAGGTTTGGGATGCATGTTTATTTTGTTTTCAGGATTAATTTTTACACCCATTTGTATAAGCGTAAATTTGCTTTCTTCGTATTTGCCGCCGGTGAGCTTATAAAGCATGTCCTTACCTAATGCACCGATTATTCTTATAAACACCGCTTCGCTGCATTTAGTTATTAACATGTTATTTTCTTTTATGTCACCGCGATGAGCAACAAATGCAAATGGACAATTACACAATTTTGAAAGGAAATAACCAAAAGATGATGGAGCGCTAGACCAATGGGCATATATAAAGTTGATTTTTTTTATTATCAAACAAAATAAATTAGCTTTAAAAAAGGAAATGATGTTTTTATAAACATTTCTGAAAGAATTGCTATCACGAAAAATCTGTTTAAACAATAAAGAATTTAATTTTAAATGTGTTATAATATTAATAACAGCAATAAGATACAGAAGTGGATTGAAAAGAGAAAAACAAAGCGAATCCTTTTTAATATTTTTTGCTGATTGGTGTATTATTTTACCCTTTGGATTTAAAGGTACCATTTTAATGTCAGGTGTGTGTTTTTTTAATTCAATATACTCATCGATCAAAAATTTTTCATGACCGGTATAGGGTGCGTGGTTTGTAATGAAAAGAATCATATTGTATCTTATATACAAGTGATTGTTTAGTAGTATCTGTTATTTGACGGAAACAATCTACTGAACATTCTTTGATTTGCTTCGTTTAAAAAATAAATACATTTCGCTGCCATTTCGTTCGGATTTTTTTGTTTTCCATTCTTGTCGTGCTTTTCTTCGCCAATATGCATCAAACGGTATTGAAAAGGGGTAAAAAAGCAAGCCAATAAAAAACAGAATATAATGATACGGTCGTTTATCTTTTTTAATCAACAATTTTCTGATAATCTGCGCAGGCAACCGAAGCGCTGCTATAAAAAGAAGGTGCACTCTGTGAAAATGTAACCTTCGTTTCGCGTCTTTATCAACTGCTTGCGTGGCGTTAGAAAACATGAGAATAAATCTCGGATTGGAACTGGTAATCCAATTAATCGCGCCATAGTATTGATTTGAATAAAATTCTTTTTTCAATTCAAAATCAATACCCGAGATAAGTTTGCAGAAATCATCGGTGGTTAATCTACGAACATGTCCTTCGTCTTCATAAAAATATCTGTTCTCAAGTGCTTTGTTTATACCGTCTTTTCGTAAAAGACAGATAGTATTTTCATAACTTCCGCTATTCCCGCAAGGAAGAATATGAAGCATATATGATTCGGGTTTCAAATAGCTATCAATTTGAGCGATTATTTCATGCAAGTTATATACATGTTCGAAAACATGGTTTGTAAAAATCAAATCAAACTTTTTATTTTCATACTCTATGGTATTTCGTTCGAAGAACACACAGTCCGGATAGTTTTTGACTGCATTAGACACCGCAATGTTGCTTATATCTGTGCCGTAAAGTCTCCACGAAGGAAGTGCTTGCCGAACCAGATCGGTAAGCACGCCATTTCCACATCCGAAATCCAACGCTTCTCCGGTGGAAGGAAGTTGCAGATATTGAATTACTTCAATTATCTTTCTTTTTTTATCAAGAGACCAGACATTTGTATAACCATGTTCGTATCTGCTTTCATAAAACCCCTGCGATAATTTGGGATCATAAAAATGTGCGGTTTCCAGTCCCTTCTCATTTCTATTTTTATGTAGAATATTTAACTTCGTCAGAATAGACATACTTGTAAATTCGGATGGGTAATAATATTTTTAAATAAGGGTAGTATAGTTTTACTTCGATATTATTTGTTTTGAAGTAATGTTTCGGGAAAAGTATGGTTTTTAACTTTGTAGGTTTTTCCAAAATTACGATTTACATAAAAAAATACAAGCACCACTAATGGTAAAAAACCCCCATAAATAAATTCACGAACACCTTCAATATTTGTACGCGAAAGTGAAATACTATATGAAGCCAAGGAAAAATAGAATGCACAATATGCAGAAAAGTCAGGGTCGTGTTTTGAAATAAAAAAAGCTTTTTCAAAATACCCCAGCATGAGTCCGCACAATGGGCTTAAAAGTATAATTCCAAGCAACCCAAAATTGAAATATAGATCTGCGGGAATATTAAGTGCATAGCCCACACGATGATGTGCATTTGTTTTGACTAACACATGGTCCCTGTAATAAATATACAGGTAATTTCCACTTCTTGCAGGGTAAAAGTACCTGGGAATAAAAGATATTAAAAACCAGTAAAAAGATTTCCCTAATAAAAAATCACCATGATAATGTTTGAGAATATTGGGGAGAGATGAATATGGTGCAATAAATTCACTGGATCCAGCTATTGTGGTGATCTGTGATTCGACGGAGATGCTGCTGTTTTTTAGCAATTCGACCCGCTTATTCAACTTAATACTTCTGCCGGAATAGATAGCAGACATCACTAACGATACTAAAAATAGCCCAAATGCGCCAGCAACGATTTTTTTCACCGATAATTGGTTTATGCTTGAATAAATATTGGCAAGTACTATGGCAACAAGTAAATAAAGAAGGTCGCGACGATTACCCATGAAGTAACATATGAAAATGACAGCGGCTATTTGAATATAGGTGGCTGTTTTATAGAACGATCTGTTTTTTTGAAAAGTCGTTGTATTGGGATTTTCATAATGACTTATGATATAAAGAAGAATAATAAATGTTATCCAAACAGTTCGAATACCAAGTAAAAATGAGGAAAAAATGTATGTGTATCCAGTGCCGGTATAACTGTAATTGTTATACATTATTGAGTCCCAGAAATTTTCAAATCCAACAACGCTGAAGATGCCATAGTAATGTAATAGCCCAACCGATGCGGAACATAACAAAACAAAAAGAGGGGAAATTCTTCCTTTGAATAAATGAATAATTTTTTTCTTCTTTAATGAATGGTTCCTATGTGATTTTTCATAATATCTAAAACCTAAATAAATTCCTATTAAGAATAAAAAGTAGATATAATGCGCTTTTGTACAAGTAGCAGAGTCCAAGCGGAACAAAGATATGAGATATAGCGTTCGATTAAATGTTACACTATACCATTTTTCAAAAAAAATATATATTGTTCCAGCCATATAGAAAAGAAACGATGTTCCCATGAAAACCATGAATAGCGGCTGGTACTTGAATCGGTGGATATTTTTTATATAAAAATATATATAAATAAAATCTGCGAGTAAAACGAGAAGCAATTCCATGTCAACAGGACCTGCGCAAACAAAAAAATGATTTGAATATTCCCCAGACGGATAACAAGGATAATGGATATTGTTTCCAAATTTGCAAGGCAATTTTTAGAGCGACGGAGTAATTGCCTGATGAGAATTGGTATGTGCGCAAATTAGTCATTACTTCAAGATTAAGTCGCCGCACTATTCTATTTTTTTTTAAATTATTTTCGATTAAGACTAGATTTTCAGTCTTTCCAGCCCTGCGTTGTTTTGCAAGCGCTCTGATTACCCATCGAGCACTGACTTGTAACTCGACCTTTTGGGATGAAATTGTTGTTGCGCCTCGGCGGTGGAAATAGAGAGGAGTGTCTAGTACTGCGACCTGATGTGTTTCAGTTATTCTTAGAAAAAGGTCATAATCCTGAGCAGCAGGAAACATTTCTCGGTAACCACCTAATGATAAAATCGCATCTCTATTAAAAATGACGCTTCCGTGACAAAAAAGATTGTTTTTTCGAATGGTTTTAGAAATATTAATACGGTTATACTTTTTATACGCTATACGTAAAATATTTTCTGATTGGTCACAGATATAGAAATTACAACCAAGCAACATGCAATTTGGGTGATCGGTCAGATAGGATAATTGGGTTCGTATCCGATCCGGATGCGACCAGTCGTCAGAATCCTGACGAGCCACGTATTTTCCTTTCGCATAATTTAAACCGTTATTTAAACTTTTTGTTAACCCGCAATTTGGTTGTCTTTTAAGTATAATTCTGGTATCGACACATGAAAGGTAGTCAAGTTTTTTAATCGTTTCTGGATTGGTTGACCCATCGTCAATAATAATAAATTCAAAATTGGTAAACGATTGGTTGATGATAGATCTGATGGATTTTTCGAGGAAAATGGGATTTTCATTATATATGGATAATAAAACGGTAAGTGGGAGCATAAAGTATAAAATGCTTAATTACTTCCAAGACGCTTCGTAAAGCAACAATAAAAGCTAATTGTACCATTAGTCATGCAGTATCTTTTGTAAAAAAAATATAATTTACCAGTATGCTTTATATTGCCTTGCCCAAACTGAAAATGCAAGAAGAAGCCAAACTCTCCTTGCTTCATTTAAAGAGCCATTGTAAAACTTTTTAAGCAGTGATTGCTGCATACTTTTTTCAAAAAGAGGGCAAGGCAAATATTCTGAGACCAAATCATATAGCGGATCTTGAAGCCATTTTACTATTGGCGATCCAAACCCCATTTTGGGGCGCGATAAAATAACTTCAGGTAATATATTTCGCAGAGCACCTCTAAGGAAAACCTTTTTATTTTGACCTTTTACTAGCAGGGACGTTGAAAGTTTAGATGCCCATTCAACTAATCTATGATCGAGAAATGGACATCGTCCTTCTATTCCAAACGCGCCCATCGCAATATCTATTTTATAAAGGTACGCATCGGGTAATTGTATATGCCTGTCTGCAATCATAACTTTTTTAAGAATATTTCGCTCACAAACGGCAGACAAATATGCATGCATGTCTATAAATTTACTAAATGCGTTAAAATCAGAATGAGAGCCTAATAATTTAACCCGTTCCTTTTGGCTGAATAAAGCCTTCGACTGTAAATATACCTGATAAAAATTGTTGTATTTCCCTTCTTTTATTTTAAATAGACAACCAATTCGTTTTATCCAGTGCTTAATATCAGCATATTCATAATGAGTGTACCCGCCAAATATTTCGTCACCGCCATCTCCGGATATAATTACTTTACAGTATTTTGATGCTTCCCTGGAGATATAAAAGGCGGGTATATTAGCAGTATCAGAAAATGGCTCGTCATAGCATTTACATATTTGCTCGAAATCATTGGAAATATTTGAACCAATAATAATAATGTTAACAGGTATTCCCAGGTTTTTTCCAACATCTATAGCGAAAGGCAAATCTGTTTTATCAAAATCAAATGAAGCTGTTAAAGCTGTAATATTTTGATTTCCTTGCTTCGCAATTTCATAAGCAATTGCCGATGAATCCACTCCGCCGCTTAAAAAGATACCAACAGGAACATCAGAGCGTAAACGAATGCGAATGGATTCACTAAATAAATAATTAAATTCCTCTTTCAATGAATTAATATTATATGTTGGTTTATATAAAACATTTTCAGGGTGCCAGTACCTCTGTACTGAGATATTGTTTTCTTTGAATTGCAAAAAGTGCCCGGCTGGAAGTTTATTTATTTTTTTAAATATTGTATCTGGGGCTGGAATATAACCTAATGCAAAATATAAGTCGACAGCTTCTGAGTTAAGACGAGATTCAAAGCCAGGGATGTGCATAAAAGCTTTTAACTCAGATGCAAAAGCAAAGGTAGTGTTGTCCCAGAAATATAAAAAAGGTTTTTTACCAAGCCGATCCCGAGCACAAAACAGCGTCTGTTCCAGTGAATCCCAAATTGCAAAGGCAAACATTCCAATAAACCTATCAAGACAAGCTGTTCCCCATTTAATATAGGCGTTTAGTAAAACCTCAGTATCGGAATGGGTTAAAAATGAAAAACCTTCTTTTTGTAATTCTTCACGCAATTCAATGTAATTGTAAATCTCTCCATTAAAAACGATTGTGTATCGTTTATCAATAGAATACATGGGTTGACCACCGGTTGATAAATCTATAATTGAAAGCCTGCAATGCCCTAGAGCAATAGTGCCTTCAATAAAGGTTCCGGTACCATCCGGACCCCGATGCGTAAGAGTTTCTGTCATCGCCATGATAATTTTATTAATATCATAACCTGGATTTTGTGATACAATACCGGTTATTCCGCACATAATTAATTGAGTAGTGGTTTACCGAATTTTTGTAATAAGATTAGAGCTATTTCTGGCCATGATATGAAGTGAAACTCCAATTTGAAGGCTCGATATTCTTGAGGTTTGCGTTTTTAAACCATGAAAACACCTCAAAGGATTCATGCGCCGATTGATATGTCGGGGTAACGCTATCAAAAGTGTCTAGAACTCGCCATTTAATATCTGGTATTCGTGTTGTTGGGTAAATTAATCGTATGAAATGACCCAGGATAGGTATAAAGGAAAGAGGATAAATTATGTATCCACCTAAATATGCATAAATAAGTGCAGGAAGATTACCGAAGATAGGATGTAATATCTTAAAAAAATGTCTCCAAATTGTTACTCTTATTGAATCGTAATATCCGCCCTTGCTGTAAACGCTGACGGCAATTTTCCCACCATTCTTTAGTGTGTTTACCATTTCAATAAAACCGGCTTTAGGATCAGGAGTATGGTGAAGAACGCCGATACTAAAAGCTCCATCCATTGATCTAGGTTGAATTGGTAAATTTAATGCATCTGCCAGACATATCAGGACATTTTTGTCAAACTTAAAGTGTTTGCCGGCTGCTTCGACAGCATTACTATAATCAATTCCAATAATCTTACCTTTTTTAATTCTTACTACATCGATGAAAC
>Ga0105099_10000181_pt1 | contig 41372 bp, 33 predicted proteins | sample PPLLak3cmMay2015_2_FD_79138 | JGI IMG/M metagenome (GOLD analysis project Ga0105099, IMG submission 79138) | Freshwater sediment microbial communities from Prairie Pothole Lake near Jamestown, North Dakota, USA - PPLs Lake P8 Core (1) Depth... | ecosystem: Environmental > Aquatic > Freshwater >... | reverse complement strand
GGTTGAGGAGCCTCCCCGGGAGACCAAGTCCGTACCGGCAACCGCTGCTCAAAGGGGATCAACCCCGGCCGGGGAACGGCAGGGGAATCGGAATAGCGACTCGCGCCTGCGGCGCCACTACCTGAGGTAAAGGGGCGACAAACATGTCATTACAGGATACGGGAAAAGCCATCGGGGCGGTATCGGATCTGCTGAGGCTTCAGTTGAGCTTACTGGCGAACGTCAAAGTGGGGCGTCCGCCGGAGGGAGCCAGCTCAAGTGATGTATGTTTGTACCTCTTTCTCTATGAGATCCTATATGATGCCACCTTGAAAAATGTGAACCTTCCTGGCGGCGGGCGGCAGCCATTGTGGCTGGTGCTCAAGTACATTCTGACCGTATATGACGGCAGCAACAGCGACAATGAGATTGCCCATGAATATCTGGGAAAGGGGATGCAGCGGTTGCAGAACCTGAATTTCCTCCGGCCGGCGGCCGGCCCCCTGGCAGAGAGTCCTGAACCTCTGAAAATAACCTTCGACGAGGTTTCTCCCGACCTGATATCGAAGATCATGCAGGGGCCCGATGAGAAATACAGGTGCTCCATAGGGTTCCAGGTGCGTCCCGTGATGATCGTCACCGGTGAAATGGAACCGCCGGCACTGCTGGTTGGGATCGATTACAGCCTGGATCCCTCTCGGCCGCGGATCGAGAAAGAGCGGGGAGTGGTCATCCCCGCGCTTCCGGGAGTGGAGATTCCGGAAATTCGAGAGATCATTCCCCTGAAATGGCAGCCGCCTCCCTTGGGAACTCCGGTGTCTTTGAGGCCGCGGCTTATACTCAAGGGGGAGCGGCTCGACCTCGGCGGACTGTCATTGAAGATCGCCGATCTGGCCATTGACCCGGTCATGCAAAAGAGCAAACGGCTGGAGTGCATCCCGGATGACAAGATCGCCTCGGGAAAAACGATTTCCGCCGGAGTTCATCCGCTCCATCTGGTCCTGAAAAAAGGCTCACGGTTCAAACGGGTCGGCAACACCCTGTTGATCCCTGTCCGGCCGCGGTTGGAAACGGCGGTTGTCGCCGCTCTCGACACATCCAACCCCGCTCAAGTACTAGGGCAGATCCGGATGACGGGGCTCCTCTTGGGCACCGACCGCGATGATATCCTGGTCTGCCTCCTCCAGGAAGGAATCGCAACCTATTGTCTCGAAGGGGACGGGGTGCCTCTCCCTGAACCGTTGCCGTCCGGAGCCGTTCAAACACAGCTCGTATTCACCATGAAGGCCGAGCATAGGATTGTCGCGGGGAGATACCAACTGTTGCTGATCGTCAACGGGGAACAGGCGGAAAACTGTCCGGAAATCAGGTTGACCAACCCATGAACATCAATATCGGCAAACAACAGCAGCGGGAGGCCATTGTCTTCTCGCCGGAGCTGCAAACGGATGATCCTCTGGCGGCCTTCTGGCTCTTTCAGGCGACGGTTCGATTGCGGCGTGAGCTTTGCTGGCGGCTGGCCGAAAGGGCGGGCCGGTCATACGCTTCAGGTAGTCTATCCAGCGTTGAGTGGGATCGGCTGCAGGATAGCCTCGATAAAAAAAGGGTCTGGGAAGACAAACTGCGGTTTTTTCAGGAAGACCCGACCGCTCGTTTCTTGTCGGACCAGTTGGATCGCATCCCGTCCCAGGACGGTGAAGGTGCTCCCCGGGGCTCCTTCACCTGGTTGGTTCGGGAACTGTCACTTGACGACACTTCTATGTTTGCTTTGGCCTTGGCGCTGCTTCCCGTGTTCGACAATGCTGCCGGGGGAGTCGTCGCCGCCTGTCAGAACGATCCGGCGCGGGTATATCCCACCCTTTCCCTGGTGCAGAAGTTATGGGATTTCCCCCGGGAGGTTCTCGCTCTCGCCGACCCCGGCCACCCATTGATCCGATTGGGATTGCTTGCCCCCCCGGTTTACGGCTCCGTCGATCGGTTTTCGCTGACCCCGGATTGGGAATCGCCGCTTGCGGTTCCCGTCCCGATTTCCCGGCAGCTTCTGGGCTGTGACTCCCAGTCCTTTGCCCGGGAGACTGATTTTTCTTCTGCCCCTCCGGTCATCTGCAGTCGGGGGGTGGAGGTGTCCTGGATCTCTCTGCTGCAATCCCGGAGCGATTCCCTTTGGCTTCTCCCCATTTTCGGGAAAAAGGGGTGTGATCATTTTTCCTGGGCTGATGAACTCAGCCGCGCCACCGGGCGTCCCGTATTTCGAGGCGGAGCTGAATCGGCTGCCTGTGATCTGCGGCACCTGCGCTCCCTGGTCACGGTGTGTTGGCTGAAGAATGTCGATCTGTATTTGCCACCGGAAGCCATTTCTTTTTTTTCCCGGGAAACGGCCGGGCCGTCGTTCGCCGACTTATTGATGTCGATTCAGACTGTACCCATAACTGTTTTCCTGGGGATCGATGAGGAAAACCCGCTGCATCAGGTCCCCTCCCACCTCCTTCTGCCGGCGGTACATCTCCCCGCCTCTACCTTTTCAGAACGGGTCGAACTCTGGAAGTCATATCTGCCGGAATTAACCGGTCGTGAGTGGGAGAGGATCATCGATGAGTGTTCCAGACGGTTTCGCTTTGAAAAACTGACCATTGCTTCCATTGCCATGGGGTTGACCATGTTTCAGGGAGAAATCGACCGCCGGGATCTGTTTGGCGCCTGCCGGCGGTTCCAGGATGTTCGTATTGGCGACCTGGGGCAGAAGGTCGTCCCCCGCTTTTCCGGAGAACGATTGATATTGCCATCCAGGCACCAGCAACAGTACCGTGAGGTGGTGAATGCCATGCGATCCCTGGCGGATGTCCACTATGGCTGGGGGACTGGTGACGCCTGGAATGAGAGCGGGCTCTCCGTTTTGTTTTCGGGGGCACCGGGGACGGGAAAAACCATGGCCGCCGAGATGCTGGCGCTGGAACTCGATCTGCCCATGTACCGGATCGACCTGTCGCAGGTAGTGAACAAATACATCGGGGAAACGGAAAAAAACCTGAAACGTCTCTTCGATGCGGCTGATGATGCCGATATCATTCTCTTTTTCGATGAGGCCGATGCCCTGTTCGGCCGCCGGTCCGAGGTCAGGGATTCCCATGACCGCTACGCCAACCTGGAAATAAGTTACCTGTTGGAGCGGATGGAGCGGTTCAAAGGGCTGGCCATCCTGGCGACCAACCGTAAGAAGGATTTGGATGAAGCTTTCCTGCGACGTCTTCGCTATATCATCGATTTTCCCATGCCGGAAACCGAGGAGCGGTTGCGCATCTGGCGGCAGGCGACGCCCGAAGGTGTGGAGGTATCCGGAGTCGATTTCGATTTCCTGGCCAGGCAATTTCAGTTGTCCGGAGGGAACATCCGCTCCATCGTATTCAATGCCTGCCTGCAATGTGCGGCTCTTTTTCCGGATCCACCCAAGGGGCGCAAAGGGACACTGAAAATGGAGCAGGTTCTGGTTTCGGTCAAAAGGGAATACGAAAAGTTGAACCGGTCCTTCGATCCCCAGTTTTTCGGCCCCTATAAAAAGCTGATCAATGAAATGGAGAAAGGCGATGCCCGGAATCCGCATTGACCGGTTGGTTGTCCGGATGAAGGGGATCTCCCGGGCGGAGGCCGAAAAACTGGCCGCACGGTTGCCCGAAGAAATCCAACGACACCTGGGCTCTGCCCTGGGCGGGAAGACGCCGGTGGTGGAGTCCCGGATACCGTGGCTGCGAGTCGATCCATTCAGAACCGGTCCGGGGGGCGATGCCGCCGCGCAGATCGGATCGGCATTGGCCAAATCGCTGGCCGGCCGGTTAGAAAAAAACAAAGGAGGGGGAGAATAAAATGGATACAGCGAAACCTCTGGCTCAAGGCCCCCTGATCCGGGGCGCCATGGTGGAATACCGAAGCGAACTTTTCGGCGCCCTGCCCAATATCGTCCTTTTTCAATTCAATCCGGAGTCGCTGACACGAAGCTTCCAGATCTCCCGGCCTACCTCTGCCACCGGAACAGCCGAGCGTCCGGAGGTAAGCCAGTCCGGGGTGCAGCCATTTGAGAGAATCAGCCTGACCGCATTTTTCAACGCCACCGACCAGATGAACAAGGCCAATCCTTTGGCTTTGAGCTTCGGCGTCGGGCCCCAATTGGCCGCCCTCGAAAAGATGGCTGTCCCTCTGCCCGATGAAACCAGCCTGGAATCGACCACTGTCGATGCTGTGGCCAGCGAAGCGACGGCAAACCAGGGTTCCACCGCGACCCAACCGACCCCCCGGCGCAAGTTTCCCACCATCCTCTTCATTTGGGGTCCGAGCCGGCTGCTGCCCGTAGTGATCGATTCCCTCTCCATCAATGAAAAGCAGTTCGACGCACGGCTGAACCCGATCGACGCCGAAGTCACGCTGGGCTTGTCGGTATTGACCGAAAGTGTGTACCTGGAGGACCGGCTGGCCAAGGGAGCACTAAAATACACCAATGGGTTTCGGGATGCCATGGCGGTCATGAACCTGGCAAACATAGCCACCTCGGCGGTCATCGAGGTCATCCCCTTTTAAGGAGCGGCAATGTTCAGTAAAAGATCGAGATATTACAAACAGGATACAGTGGAAGTGGCGGCGGGCAGGCTGGAAAGCGGCGGCAAACGTACCGTGAAGGTGCTGTCTTTGAGGCGGTTGCCATCGATCGAGGGAGTTCCCCTTGTAGTCAAGGACAGAGATCGCCTCGATTGCCTGGCCTACCTGCAGTATGAAGACGGCGCCCGCTTCTGGCACATTGCCGATGCCAACACCTCCCTGGAGGCTTCCGAATTGCTGGCAGAGACTGGAGGAACCCTCCAGTTTCCGGAGAAATGATGCCCGATTTTAAATACCGGATTTTCTTCGATCATCAGAACGCCACCTCCCGGGAATTGGAGGGGATCGAGGAGATCACCGTGGAGCAGGAGATCGGCATTGCCTGGGAGGCCCGGCTGAAGGTGCCGATCGCCGTCGATGCCCGCGGCAACTGGACGGGCGACGATGAAAACTACATGCGGTCGTTTTCCCGGGTGCGGGTGGAGATCCAGTGTGGCACCGGGGTTTTTCGACCCCTGATCGACGGACCGGTCACTGGTTTCGCGAGCCGGCTCAGTTCCAATCCCGGGCAGAGCCACCTGACAGTGATTGTCCAGGACGATACGTTTTTTCTCAATAGGGTGGAGCAGGTGGCCGTCTTTGAGAACCAGGCCGATCACGAGATCGCCGGCCGGGTTTTCCAGAATTTCAGTGAACTGATCGCCACGACCTGCATCGAACCGACGCCTTCATCCGGAAGCTCTTTTCCCGCCTGGGTGGTGCAACGGGGGACGGCGATGGATCTGCTCCGCTTCCTGGCCCGCAGGCAGGGGATGCACGCGTATGTACTGCCGGGAGAAGATTCGGGGCAAAGCATCGGTTGTTTCCGGAAATTACCGGAACGGACCGATGGGCTTTTGCCGGTCATTCTCCTGGGGGATCCGCGCAACATCGATTCACTCGATATCGAATACTGTGCCTGCAAGCCGGCCCATTTCTCCGCCTCCAGCATGTATCTGGGGGACAAGCAGGTGATCGTCGACACGGCGAGGACCTCTTCCCAGCCGAGCCTGGGTGATGAAGGGGAGCGGGAACACAACCTGGGAACCAGCGAGCGGATACTCCCCCCCGAACAGGGGGAGGAAGTAAACCTTTCCCAGGCTCTTCAAGCCGCCTGCGAGCGGTCCGGTTATGCGTATGAAGCGAAGGGGAACGTTATCTCCGACAATTATACCGATATCCTCGAGCCGTACCGGTTGATCGCGGTGCAGGCCGGCAATACTCCCATGAGCGGAGATTATCTGATCCGCGAGGTCATCCATACGATCACTCGCTCCCAATACTCCCAATCTTTCAAACTGATGAGAAATGCCCGTTCATTCCGATTCGGTTCGAGCTTGGCTGTCCCCGGAGGGATATTCTGATGGCTGCGGAAAGCATGGAGACCCTGGTGGTCGAGATGGCCGAGAAAAACCGGCATCGGTTTTTTGGCAAATACCGGGGCTGCGTGAAGGAGATCGCTGACCCCGACCATCTGGGCCGGATCCGGGCTTTGGTCCCCGAGGTTCTCGGGGATCAGCTGACGCGCTGGGCGTTTCCCTGCCTGCCGTTTTCGGGAAACGGCATGGGGCAATTCACCATCCCGCCCAAGGAAGCGGGAGTCTGGATCGAATTCGAAGCCGGGGACCTTTCCCGGCCGATCTGGAGCGGCTGCTGGTGGAGCGACGACGAGCCCCCCGAAGATTATAACGGCAATCGAGCCGATCCGAAGCTCAAGATCATCCGCAGTGAGAAAGGCCTGATGGTCGGCCTCGATGATCAGAATCAGAAAATTTTCGTCAGCGACCGCAACGGTGGAAACCTGATTGAGATCGAGGTGCAGCAGGGGAAAATGACACTGAAGACCTCAGTGAAGATCGTCGTGGAAGCTCCCCAGATCGAACTGGTGGAAAACGCCTCCCATCCCCTGGTCTTCGGAGACCAGCTTCTGCAATATCTGAACCAGCTGGTTCAGCTCTATCAATCCCACACCCACCCGGGCGAACTGGTGCTCGGTGTGATCCCCATCACCCCGGCGCCGCCGGTGCCTCCCTTCATCCCGGCCACGCCGTCGCTGCTCTCCGCGAAGGTAAAGACAGGATGAAAAGGAGGAAAACATGGCATTGATCGCCGGCGGACCCAGATTGGACGGCAGCAAATATATTCTTGACCGGGCCGCACTGCAGAACAGTATGGCTCTGGCCATGGAGGATGAGATGAAAAAGCTGCTGCTGGCGGTGAAGGGGATCGAATTGTCGCAGACGGGAGAAGCGGACCGGCTCCTGTTGTTCACGGCGATCGCCAGGGGTGTCCTGGGTTACGTCGACCAGAATGCCGACGATTTGATCCAGACGGTGCAGATCGGTCACACCAGCGGGACCAGCATGGGGCACTCGGTGAGCGGTCTCGATCTCGATATCGACGTGTCGACCCTGCCCGGATAGGCCTAGGAGAAAACCATGGCGGAATCAACCGGACATCATCTGGCATTTCCCTTCCGGATCGGCCAAAACGGGCGGACCGTACCGGCCACCACCCTGGCCGGGCACGTCCGGGACGAGTTGCACCAGTTGCTGCTCACCGACCCCGGGGAGCGGCTGTTTCTTCCCGAGTTCGGCGGAGGGCTGCGAAAAATGGTCTTCGAAGGGCTTACCGATTCGGCTGCAGCGGTGGCCAAGGCCTACCTGACCCAGTCGATTTCGCGCTGGCTGGGTCAGCGGGTGGTTCTGGACGATCTGCGGGTGACGGTGGCGGAGGCGACGGTGACCGTGGAGATCGAGTACCATCCGGTCGGCACCGAAGAGAAACGGGTGTTGAAATTCGAGCGGAATGGAGGTTGAACATGGCCATCATCGACCAGGAAGCATTGGCGGTCCGGGCCGAAAAGCTGGAAGCCCAACCGGATGAGAACGGCATCCACCTGGCTCTGGTCCATTCATTGAGCGACAAGCTCGAACTCGACCTCCATTTTCTCAATGCGAATTTCCTCGCCCAGATGGCCGCCCAATTCGATCCTGATCCCGCCGATGAGAGCGACCGGATCTTGGTCATCAGCGGCGGTCACCGGGTGCGGGCGGGTTCGGACAAGGGACAGGTGAAGGTGACTGGGCTTGCATCGCACCCCTCCGATAGCAAGGTCCTGCGGTTGCAGGTCGCCCCGATTGGGGATTACTCCACCTACAAGCTGGCGGTCAACCGGTCGGTATTCCCCGGATTTGACCCCCTTTTTGCGGAGATTCCCTTCAAATTCCGACCGGGGTGTTTCCGGACCAACTGCCTCCCGGAAACGGGCCAGGTGCGGAAGCCAGGCAAAGAGCCGCTGATTGATTACCTGGCCAAGGATTATGACTCCTTCAAGCATACCCTGATTGCCGCCATGATGGAGCGGGTCCCCGGCTGGGAGACGACCAGCGAAGCCGATCTCGACCAGACCCTGATCGACCTGTTCAGCGCCGCCGCCGATGAACTCAGTGATTACCAGGACCGGGTGATGAACGAAGCCTTTCTGTCGATCTGTCGCAAACGGCTCTCATTGGCCCGGCATGCCCGCCTGCTCGATTACCACATCCACCAGGGGAACCAGGCGAGCACCTGGCTGGCCCTGGATACGGCCGACAGTCAGGACTTCGAACTGGATGCCGGCTTCGAAGTCTGGGCCGGCGGTGAGGAACTGGACAGTACGGCGGTGGTCTTCGTTTCCAAAAAGAAGCAGGCTTTGAACCACCTATTCAACCGGATCAGGCTCTATTCCTGGGAGGGTGTCGTTCCGGCTCTGCAGGAGGGGGCCACCAGTGCTGATCTTCTGGTGGGAACCGGTGCCGAATCGGAGGCGCGGAAACTGGAAGAAGCAATCCGGGAAGGTGCAACCCCCCGGTTGTTGATCCAGGAGGAGTTGAATCCCGCCAGCGGCCATCCGGCCGGAGCCGATCCCCGGCGGCGCCAGATATTGAGGCTGCTTACGGGAGAAGCCGGAGCCGAAACACGGAAAGACCCCATTACCGATACCTGGTACGTTCATGTCTCCTGGCGCCAGGAGGACTGTCTGCAGAAAAACTACTGTTTCACTGTCGAGTGTTCTGGAACAGCGGTGGAAGGCATCTCCTTTTTCAACGGCAACCTGGTGGAGGTTTTTTGCGGGCGGTGGAGGGAAGTGAAGTTTCGGGAAGAAGAAGAGTTGCTGGGCGAAGAAAGGGAATATCCCCTGGTCAAAACAGAAAAATGGGGGGTCGTGTGCCCGTTGCCCGAACCGGTCGCCTATCGGGAGACGCTTCCCGGCGGCGAAGATATTCCCGTATCCACCCTGGAAGTGAAAGTCATCCGGGGGATCGAAACCGAGGATTGGGAGGAGAGGATCAGCCTGATCTCCAGTGATGAGAGCTCCGAAGGCGGGGACCATTTCATCGTGGAAACCGGTGAGGACGGTCTCAGTTCCATCCGTTTCGGCAACGGCGTCAACGGCCGCAGCCTCCCCGAAGGTGCGGAGGTCCGTTGCCGGTACCAGGAGGGGAAAGGAACAGTGGGGAATGTCGGGTTCGATTCCCTGGTCCGTTTCCATCTTACAATCTGGGAACCGTTGATCGAATCGGTCTGGAATCCCCTGGATGTGGTCAACGGCCGGGATCCCGAACCGGTGGCGGAGATTATCCGACGGGTTCCGGAAGCCTATCGCAGCAGGCAGCTCAGGGCTGTCACCTTGAAAGACTATCAGGATCGTGTAGAGGAACTGGACGAAGTCTCCCGGGCCGCCGCCTCTTATGCCTGGACCGGCAGTTGGCGAACTGTGCGCATTGCCGTCGATCCGGTGGGAACCGACGTATTGAAACCCGAACTGCGGGAAAAGATCCGGAACCATGTGGAGGCGGTCCGGCTGATCGGCGAGGATATCGAGATCCGACCGCCCCTGTTTGTTCCGTTGCAGATTTCGGTCACAGTCTGCCTCCATCCCGACTATTGGCCCGAACACCTGGAAATGATTCTCGATCGGGAATTCTCCACTGGGTACCTGGAAAGCGGGCGCAAGGGGTTCTTTCACCCCGATAACTGGACCTTCGGCCAAGAACTCTATGCCAGCCAGATCATTCAACGGGTGGAGGAGATCCCCGGCGTGGGGCATGTCCAGTCGGTAGCAATGAAACGCTGGGGCCGGGCCGGAGATGGAAGCGACCGCATCGTCGACCTGCGACCCAACGAGATCATACACGTCGAAAATGATCCCGACCACATGGAGATGGGGGTGATCGAATTCACCCTGCAAGGAGGCCGAGGATGAGCGAAGAATGCCGTAACGATTGTCTGGAAAAGCTGGAATTCCCCCGAACGATAGAGAATCCTCCGGGATTTCCCAAGGTCGCGTACCGGATCGGGACCTATGCCAGCATCCGCGAAGCCCTTCTCCGCAAACTTGATCTGGAACCGGTTCTCCGCAATTGGACCCATCGCGAAGCGGATGACCCGGGAATCGCACTCCTCGAAGGGGCGGCTGTTCTAGGCGATATCCTCACCTTTTACCAGGAATTGTATGCCAATGAAGCTTGGCTGACCACGGCCCAATGGCGGCAAGACATCGTCGACCTGGTGCGGCTGACCGGGTATCGGCCCGCTCCCGGGGTTGGCGGCCTGGCGACCTTCGCTCTCGAGGTCAAAGGTAGAAGTTCCGTGGTCGTTCCGGCCGGATTCCCCATCCGCGCCCAGATCCAGGGGGTGAAACAGGCGGCCGATTTTGCCACCAAGGAGGCGGTGACCGCCTATCCATGGCTGAACTCTTTCCAATTGTACCGCCCCTTGACCATTCCCAATATCGGCGATGACACCCGGGAATTCCAGGTGTCGAGCGTTTGGGGAGAAGAGGATGACCTGAAACTGGCGAAGGGGGACACACTCCTGCTCGGGATCGCCGACGGTTCCACCGACCCCGTCACCTTGAAGGATATGGAGACGGTCGTGATCGAAGATGTCCAGACGGTCCTGGGCGCATCCATTCTGGCCATCAAGGGAGCGCTGCGGCACGATCACGACCAGCCGAATCTCATTGCCTGCAAACTGGGGAGGCAGTTCCGCCATTTCGGCCATGCGGCTCCGGCGCAGTTCATCCAAACCAAAGACGGTGCGGTGACAACCGAGGACCTGCTCTATTCCCGTTCCCTCTCCGGAGATACGGCCTCTTCCGCGGCTGCCGAAACCGACTACAGCGGGCGCAATGGCATGAGAGTGGTCGACCCGAGTCTGGGCATAAATGAATTTCCGATCGAAGGTGAAATCGACGGCCTGGTCCAGGGCTCGCTGCTCCTGGTGCAGGGACTCCTCTACGCCGGATCGGCTGACAAGAGATATTTTTCGCTGGCGCGAACTCTGAATGGCTGGACGACCCGGACGGTCACCTGGGGGGCGACGGCGGGCAGCGCCACCGTCCTGAACCTGGACAGCGATTGCCAGGTTGAATCTGGAACCAAGGCCTACCTGCAGGGGGATATCCGCACTCTGCTCTTTCAGGAGATCATCGGACCCGTTTTTACCCTCTCCTCGACCTGGGAAGTGACCGATGAAGACGAAGGGAAAACCCTCCTTTTTATCGGTACCGAGGCGGAGGCAAAGGTACTCAAGGGGCGTTCTCTGTTCCTGGAAGATGCGTCCGGGGAAGTCACCCGGGTCTCGGTCTCGGAAGTGGCGGCTTATTTGCCTGGCCAATCTCAGTTTTCCGGGTTCCGATCCCTCACTCTCGATCGGAACGTCGATTACAGCGACTTCCCTGTGGAAGATGGAGAAGTCACCGTCTATGGCAACCTGGTCGATGCCACCCAGGGCAAAAAGGAAAAAACCGCCATTCTGGGCAGCGGCGATCATCGGGAAAAGTTCCAAACCTTCAAATTGCCCAAGTCGCCACTGACCTACCATCTGCAGGCGGGGGAGTATCCCCCCCAGGTGCCGGAACTGAAGGTCTATGTGAACGACCGCAAATGGAAGCGGGTCGACTCCTTTTTCGACCGCGGCTCCAAAGAGGAAATTTACCTTGTGCGTGAAGACGGGGACGGGGTCAGCTGGGTCCAATTCGGTGACGGAAAAACGGGAGCGCGCCTGCCAACCGGTTTCGAGAATGTCACCGCCGAGTACCGGAGTGGCAGCGGCGCCCACGGAGAACTGCAATCCGGAACCAAACCCCAGGCGGCCGGAACATTGACTGACCTGCAGAAAGTTCATTTGAAAAGCGAAGTGACGGGCGGGAGTCAGCCGGAAACGGGGGAAAAGGCAAAAGCGGCCGCCCCGATGAGAACCCAGGGGATCGGCCGGCTGGTCAGCCTGCAGGATTACGAATACGAGGCCCTGGCCGTTTCCGGAGTGATCAAAGCCACGGCCCGCTGGAACGTTTCCGACCACGGCTCGGCCGTGCTCCTGACTCTGCTGATGGAAGCGGGACGGGAAGGGGAATTCACTAGTATAGAGAGTATTTTGGCCGGATATAACCGCTGTCGTGGCCCCAATCGGTTTCCCCTGAAACCGATCCAGGGAAAGTTCTGTTATGTCTATGTTCAGGCCGAAGCCGCCCTGGATCCTGATATATTGGAAACAACGGTATTAACAGAGATCCAGGATTCGCTGGGAATTTCGAGCGGGGAGGAGGATGAGGACCTGGAAAACGATGGACTTTTTTCTTTGAAGCGCCTCTCTTTCGGTCAAAAAGTTTTTGCCACCCAGATTGCCGGGGCCATCCAGAAGGTGGAGGGTGTGGTTTGGGCCGAGGTCAAAGCGTTGGTCGTCCTGGGCGAGGCGGATGATCCGGCGGAACTGACCACCCCCACTTCTCCCTCATTCGCCGCTGTTCTGCCCTGCGGCGAGCACCAGATTCTCCGCCTCTACAAAACCCACCTGCAGCTGACTCCGGCCGCATCGAAGGCCGGAGGGGAGTGTTGATATGAGCATGCATACAAAACGGGTTCCTCTGTATGAAAGGCTGCCCGAGATCTACCGGATCCGGGACGAGGAGCAGGAACCGCCCTACCCGCTGAAATCGTATCTCTCTTTGGTGGAGGGTGCATTCGCGGAGATCCACCGCAACATCGAGCAACTCTATCACGACCTGTTCATCGAGACCTGCGATGACTGGGTGGTTCCCTATATCGGAGATCTTCTGGGGGTGAGCCACCTTCAGGGTAAACCCAATACGTTGCGGGCCGATGTGGCTGAAGCCATCGCTTTGCGGAGACGCAAGGGAACCCTGGCGGGGATGGAGAAACTCGCCTTCACCATCACCGGCTGGGGGGTGCATTGCCTGGAATTACGGGAAAACCTCGCCTGGAACCAGCATCTCAATCACCAGCGCCCCGACCGGGGGGGAGAGCCCGCCTATGGCAAGATAAATCCATTCCTGACGCGCCATACGCCGATCCGGGGCGGGACGGCGACGCTCCGGGATCCGGGGGTCCTGGGGTTGCTGGATACCCCATTCGATCCCTTCGCGCGGCTTGCCGATTTCAAGCCGGCCCGTAGCGGGGATATCCGCTGGAACCTCCCCAACTTGGCCGTTTTTCTCTGGCGCCTGCGCGACTACCGGGTACCGGCGGCGGTTCCTTTGTTTCAATTCAAGAAGAATGTATCCGCCGGTTGCTGGGCGGTCGCTTTCCGCATCCACCCCTGCGGGGATCCATTGACGCTGTTCAATGCCTTTATCTATGATCCGGATCTGGAGCCTCCGGTCGTCACCGAGATCGATGCGACGCCCAATCCCATTCCCATTTCCCGTCTGACCGAAGGGGCCGAGGCGGGACGGCCCGAAAAGTACCTGTCGGTCGAAACCTATGACCCCGACGGTTCGGGAACCGAATCCATCGACCTGGCCGATACGGGATTACAGTTGCATCTGCCGGTTCCCGAATTTTCGGGAAAGATCTGGCCGGCTTCCCCCTCATTCTGGCGGATTCGGGGAGCGAACCTCTGCGCCTGGGAAGAGGGGGTCCGTCCTGAGGTGCAAAAGGGGGATATCGTCATCGACCCCGGACGCGGACGGCTGCTGATGATGGTCAAAACGGAAGCTCAGGCCGATGCCTTGCGCGACCATCTGCGGGTGACCCATACGTATGGCTTCGCCGGACCCGCGGGCGCCCATCCGGTCACTCGTCAAGCGGCTCCCCAGGAAATTCACGAGGATCCGGTCAAGACCATAGAGGTCGAATTCCAGGACGGACAAACCGAGCTGCCGGAGGCATTGAATCAACTGAAGCTTCCCGCTTATCAAAACTATCCGTTGCGGATCTGCATCATGGACAGCGGCACCTATCTTCTCGACCTGGCCTCGCTGACCAGCGAGATCATCGACACCCAGGCCGGGGAAACATCCCTGCTGTTGAAAAAATCGTTGATCATCCAGTCAGCCGACAACCAGAGACCGGTGATCCGCCTGGCCCGGCCGCTCCGATTCCGGCCCCTGAAGGTGGCCGGTGCCGACGCAGCCGAGCAGGAGGCTCTCGATGCCTTGATGGAGAATCTCTCCGTCCGCCTGGAGGGGCTCTATATCACCCGGGCCGACGCCTGGGAAGCCGCGTTTGTTCACCCTTGCGAGGAACCCTTGCTGGCCCGGGCGGCGGTGAACCGCCTGGAGATCTATGGCTGTACGCTCGATCCCGGAGGATTTATACATCTGGACAGCGACCGGGCCCCCATATACCGCAGTGTGGAAATGGATGATGATTTTGAATTTTCCCTGGCTGTGGAAAAGAATGCATTCCGCCAGATTCCCCAGATTTCTATCAGCCGGTCGATCCTCGGCCCGGTTTTGCTGGACCAGGGGTATACTCTCGAATTGACTGATACAATTCTCGATGCCGGCGGCGGCCCATTCGAATCCCCGGCCGTGGCATTGTCGGGGCCGGGCGCCGATCCCGCTTCCACCTGGGGGCCGGAAACCCAATTTCAGGGTATCACCGTATTCGGCCGGACCCGGCTGGAGAAAACATGCGGGGCAGGGGGGATTTTCGCCCAGGATCTGGAAGTGAGGGACAATCAGAACGGCTGTATCCGCTTCAGTTATTTTAAGGGTGAAACCGATCGCCTGCCCCAGAACTATGGCTGTGTTCGGGGAACCGAAGCGCACCTGCAGTTCGTTTCCGAATATTTCGGACGTCCCGGGTATGCCCAGCTTGCCCTGACAACCGATTTCGATATCCGCGAGCGGGGCCCAGGCGATGATGCCATGGGAGCCTTCGGTTTTCTCTATGAAGCCCACGCCTGGCGGAACCTGCAGGTCCGGTTCCGGGAGTTCATGCCGGTGGGGGTGCGCCCCCTGTTCATACCGGTCACGTGATCATGATAAGCCGCACGCAGTTGGAAGAAAACCGCGGGAAGCAGCAAGGAGGAGAATATGCAAGGTGATTTTTCGCAATGGTACCATGATGAAAAAGATAATTTCAACGGTGTTTTGCACCAGCAGGGGAGGGTTTTACTCGACCGTGACTGGAACGCCGCTGCCCGGATCCGGAATGCCTGGCAGGATCAGGCTGCAAGGGATGCCATCGGTCCGGGAGTCGCCGCCATCCCCGCCCAGGCCCCCCATAGTTTCGAAATCACCAGCGCTTCAGTGGTCACTGCCGGGACTCCCCCCGAAAAACAGGTCATGGTGACGTTCCATCCCGGCCGGGGATGGATCGACGGCCATCTGGTCTACATCGCCGACGATGGCAATGATCCATTGGACCGCATCGCTCTCTATCTCGATCCACCCCTCCAAGATGCGAGGATTACCCCTGCCGGCATTACGACCGGCGACCGCGATGCGGTGATCCTGGAAGTCTGGAGGGAAGTGCTGCATGGTTTTCAGGCGAAGGGCAAATTGATCGAACCGGCCCTGGGAGGCCCCGATACCACGGAACGGATCCATACCACCATGGCCTTGAGGCTCCTGCGCCTGGAGGAAGATGACGATTGTTCGACGATCGCTGAAAAAGTCGCGGATGACCCATCCCTCCTGGGCACACTCGCCGCCTTCCTGCTTCCCCCTGTTACATCGGGTGGCGATTGCCCGGTCACGACCGGCGGCGGTTATCTGGGTTTCGAGCACCATCTATACCGCATCGAAATCGCCCGCATCGATTCCGCTATGGAAACGTTGAACGGTGCAATGTTCAAATGGTCACGCTTCAATGGCGGCCTGGTGGGCAGAGGGACAAAGAAGTCGAGCAAAGTGGTCATCGAGGACAATTACCCGGTTATCACCTCATCGGGGCTGACATCATTTTACCTGGAAGCGGTCGAATACGATGAAACCCTCGGCTTTTGGCGGGTGACCTATGGGGCCGAAGTGACACTGGACAACGACGGCCAATTGCAATTACCGACAGGATCCTCCGGTCTCTACTTCGGCTCCGCCCCTGTGGATGACCAGTCCTTTTTCTTTCGCCTCTGGGACGGGATCAAAGCCATCAAGGATTTCGCCGCCTATGAACCCGTTCATCCGGAAAAGATCGAATTGAAAGACGGGATCCATCTTCTGTTTCCTCCGGGGGGGATCTTTCGTGCCGGAGATTATTGGACGTTTCCGGTGCGGGCGGGGGAGATCGAGAATCCGGAAATGCTGGTCGGGAAAAAGGACGGCGGTGGCACCATTACCGGAGCAGCTCCCGAGGGGATCGTGTATCACCGGGTTCCCCTGGCGATCATCGAGTGGCAGAGCAGCACTGATGGTAAAGTGGTCTCCGATTGCCGGCGGCGGTTCCGCCCCCTGACCGAGCTCAATGGTTGCTGCACCTACATCGTTGGCCAGGGAGGGGACTTCGATTCCATCCAGGAGGCCGTCGACGCCCTTGATGATGACCAGGGGGGGAGGATCTGCGTGCTATCCGGGATCTTTCGGGAGAATGTAACTATTTCGGGAAAAAAGAATGTTCAGATCATGGGTTGTCGCTGGCAGACATTGATCGTCCCGGCCGCCGCTCATGAACAGGAACCGCTTTTCCTGATCCGCGACAGCAGTCAGATCCATATCGAAGATTTTGATATGGGAACGATCTCGGGAACGGCTGTCCTCATCGATGGGGATTCCGAAAGTCACGCCGAGGATATCGGCATCGTCGGCAACCGCATTCTGGCCCTGACCCATGCGGTCTGTGCGGAAGGAACGAGGCGGGCCGAGATATCGAGAAATCGGGTCCGCATGCTGGACAGGCAGGAGGGGGAGGCGGGCATCTTTTTTCAGGGAAATGACGGCCTGATCGAAGACAACGAGGTGGTCCTTGTCCAGACCGATCCCGCCGACGAGGGCGTCCCGGAAGGGGAGCGTCCCCCCGATCCCACTGGGGATTGCCTGGATATTCCCCTCTATTATGCGGATGACGACAACATCACCGGTCTTCTGGAATGGTCGTTCAGCAACGACGTAACCGATGTGTTTTCCCAGGAGTGGGCCGCCCTGGCGGCCGGAGGGATTCAGATCGGTGGGGGATCGATGGCCGTCGTCATCCGCCGCAACTGCATTCTCGGCGGGCGGGCCAACGGCATCACGCTGGGGCATATTCCGCTTCTGGATGACGACAATGGGAGCGGATTGGCCGATCTGTCCCAATTCGCTTTCGAAGAGATTCCGGAAGCAGAGCTGAAGATGCTGGTGGATAAATTGCCGGAGTATCTTTCTAAGATCGCCATCGAAGCCAATCAGATCCGTTTCATGGGCTGGAACGGGATCGGCGTGCCCGCGTTTTTCAGTCTGAAGAAGATCGGTCTGCTGATCATGGTCGAGGATCTGATGATCAGGGAAAATTCGATCATGAATTGCCTGGGACAGGCGTCAACCGATGTCTCGCCTGAAATGGCGCTCGAGTTCGCCTTCGGTGGCATCTCCCTGGCCGACTGCGAGAACGCCGAAATCAGGGAAAACCGCATCGAAAACAACGGCAATGCCCACAACGGTCCCCTGTGCGGAATCTTCATCCAGCATGGCGAAAAGATCGACATTTCCAACAACCGCATTCTCAACAACGGCCCCGCCACCTATGCCAATAATTCGACTTTCCAAGGCGGATTCGGCGCCGGCATCCTCATCCGGCTGAGCCTGAAGAAAACGCTGAGCGATATGGCCTACCATGAGATCGCCATGCCCGACGGCATTCCGGCTGTGAAAATCCATGACAATATCGTCACCCAACCGGTCGGGCAGGCTTTATTCATCATGGCCCTGGGTCCGGTCTCGGTCATCGGCAACCAGTTCACCTCGCAGTGGATCGACAAGCGGTCCAATCCCGTTTCGTTCTTGGCCGGTTCGGTTCTGATCATCGATCTTGGCATGACCATGGATCTCCTCGGCTGGGCGGTGATGGGGGCATTGCCGAATGCCGGGCTGGGGCATTTCACTCTCCTTTTTCAGATGGCGGCACTGAGCTGGCTGGGTGCATATGCATCTGACCCGTTGCGGCCTGCATCAGCCAATACTTCCGGTAGTGATAATAAATCCGGGAACCTTTTTCTTCAACTCCATTACCTGCCCAGCGGCCATGTCCTGTTCAACGACAACCAGACGACGCTCGACATGAGGGATCCGGAAGTGGAATTCGGGGTGACATCGCAACTGATCTTCACCCTCGACGATCTCTCCTACACCGGAAATCAATCCCAATGCGTGAGCTTGATTGACTGGCTGCTCGCCGACATCTTCCTGATCGGTGCCACGGTCCGCGTCAACGACAACCGGATGCGGGAGGGGGTTTTCGGCACATTCATTTCGCTCGTTTCCCTGGGACTCCTTCTCAGCACTTGTGTGGCGAACCAGGCCGATCACTGCCTGATCAACATCGGCAATGTCAAAGATGTGACCGAGTACAACCTGGTGTTGTATCCCAATGTGATTAAGTTCGGTAAGGATACCTGTTTATTTTTGTACAAGCTTATAGTCGGGCTTCTACCGCTTCAACCGGAGCGAAAAAAGGAGCTTTTGAGAAACGCCGACCGAGTACCCCAAGACATTGAGGTGAACCCATGAAAAAAGATAATGTGCCCGATATTGAAAAGAAGGTCGGATCTGCCCTGGACCAACTGAACTCACTCCGGAAAACGGGATTCGGGGATTTGCTCGATTTTCACCGGATCAAGTCGAAAGCACTGGAACGGGAAAAGGACCGGTTGGTGAAATCGAGGGGAATCAATGATCCGACTGTCAAGCGGATGGAGGCGAAGATCGGCTGGTATCCGGGATTCATCGGCGATCTGGAAACGGTGAAAACTCAGACGGAGATCGATGTGGAACCGGTTGACGACCGGACCTGGATGGTCCACGGTCAGGTGGTCGACGGTGATCGGAAGGGGCTGCCGGGGTTGACCATCGGCCTGGTCGATGAATCGGGCAAGTGGCAGAAATATCTGGGCTATTCCTGCACCGATGACCGGGGGTATTTTTCCGTCCGTTACGTGCCCGGACATAAGGAGAAAAGCGAGACGGTCGTTTCCTTTGAGGAAAAGCTGTACCTGGCCGTCTGGAACAAGCAGCGGCGGATGTTGTATCAAGATCAGATAGCGCTCTCTGTCGCGCCGGGGCGGATCGACTCCCGGCTGATCGTCATCGTCGATGAAGGGAAGACCTGCACCCCGCCCGCACCGGCTTCTGGAAAAACACCGGTCAGCAAAGGCAATTGGGCCGTCAAGGGGAGAATCCTCGACGAACAGGGGCAGGGAGCCTCGGGATTGACGGTCAGTCTATATGATCGCGACCTGTTGTTCGATGATTACCTGAAAAGCACGGTCACCGGTAAGGCAGGCGATTTCAAATTGATCTACCGGGCGGAGGGATTCTGCGATCTGCTCGAAAAGAACCCGGATATCTACCTGAAGGTGATCGACCGTGGCGAGAAACTAGTCTATACATCCAAAAAACCGATGAAGTTTGAGATCGGCAAGATCGAGGAATTCCTCATCGATCTGAGGACCCAAAAAAAGAAATAGGAGAATAACGCATGGCGGGAGCCATTCCGCTTGCCAAAGAATCCAAACGGCAGGTTCCAAAGACTTCGGAGATCATCAGGCACGAAACTGGCGGCGTCGGTACGCATCCGCTTTCGTCCATTCAGAGCATCTGCCCCTGCGGCGGTGGGTGCCCGCGCTGCTCTGGAATGGTCCAGGCCAAGCTAATGAAAGTCGGGCCTCCGGGGGATGAGTACGAACAGGAAGCCGACCGGATTGCCGACCAGGTGATGAGCATGCCCGAGCCGGGTCTCCAGAGGCAGGAAAAGGTCCGGATCACCCCCTTGGCGAAGACGATCACCCCGATTGTGCAACGAAAGGAGGAAACCCCTGATGCGGAGGAAGAATTGGACATTCCCCTCCAGCGCTCCTGCGGGAGCTGCGGAGAGGAAGAGGAAAAGCCGCTGCAGAGAAAAGAGAGCGGAATGGAGGCGGGTGCGATTTCACCCGGTTTGCAGAATCATATCGACTCGCTGCGGGGCGGCGGCCGACCGCTCGATGCGGCGTCTCGGGCTTTTTTCGAGCCGCGCTTCGGGGCCGATTTCAGTCATGTCCAGATCCATGATCATGCCGGGGCGGCCGATTCGGCCCGGTCTCTGAATGCCCGGGCCTATACGGCCGGCAACGACATCGCCTTCGGCGCCGGGGAGTATGACCCGGGCGAATTCGCCAGCCGACGATTGCTGGCCCATGAACTGGTCCATGTACTCCAGCAGAATAAAGTTCCAACCGGCGTCATCCGAAGGGCATCGGTAAAATCGTTCCGGGTGGATGAATTGTTCAAAGACCGATTGAAGCCTGAGTATGCGCGGGATGTTTTCTTCGATTTCGACCAACCCAAGAAGACTCCAGAGAACCCGGAAGCAGACCCCAGCGTCATCGATCCCGGGGAAGCGAAGAAGCCGGAACTGGAAGCTATTCATATGAAAGCCGCCGGTATCCCTTCGCTGACCCTGATCGGATATGCATCCGAAGAAGGTGATCCCTCCTACAACTGGCACCTGGCGAATCGCCGGGTCAAGGTCGTCAAAAAAATCATGAATCACCAGGGGATCACGGACGCCCAGATTACCCCCAAAGTCGATATGGTCAAGAGCCGGAAACAGATCGATTACCGTTTTTGGCGGGTGGTCGAAATGATTCCAACCGGAGAGGGGAGTCGCCGCAAATCAGCGGCCGCATCAAAGGCGGTCCTGTGCAAAACAGCCGATCCCACCGGAACCAAAATGCCCAAGATCCGCTCGGCGATCAAGAATGCCAAGGATATGCTCAAGGAATCCTCCGCAAAATACCTGGCCCCCTATATCAGCGGTGCCTTGGACGTGAAGACGAGGGATAAGGTGAAAAACGCCCTTTTCCACGAGATCGGGGGACAGGATCCATTGAGCTACAGCAATGATACGGCCACCAAAGTCAAGCAGAAAATGGACGGGATGCATGCTTTCCTGGATCAGAAGGATTTTGAAGATGCGAAACTGTTCTGCGGCGACAAGCAAACGCCAGGATGTTGCGCGTCTGGCAGCACGGCTTGCGCGGGTGTCGACCTGACCATTTGCCCACCATTTTTCAATGACACTCCCGATTGGAACACCATGGTCGTAACCCACGAATCGGCCCACGGCTGCCTGGGCTGTCATACCCACGATCGGTCGTACAATTGGGAGCGAGCCATACTCGTACTGGATCGCGATCAAGCCCTGGACAATGCCGACAGCCTGACCAATTTCGTCTACCAGGTCTGCAAGGGAGCCCTGCTGAGATCGAAAGGACCGCCCAAAGCCGATGTCATTGATCCGAATTGCGACCTGGCCAATACAGGGAAAGACAAAGGCAAGTGCAAATCCGAAATCGACCGCGCCGTGGCCTGGGCGCAGCGGTTGACCACCTGGGCCTATCAGGGGATTGCCCAGACCTATGGAAACATCGCCAATTCCAATTACATGAATCCCGATTTTCAGAAGTGTTTCAAGGTCTCGGCACACAACCGGCGGGCGGTGGCCGGCATCTATGATCGGTTCAGGAAGATGAACGACTGGTTCCGGCCGCCTAAGGTGGTCCGTATCAATTGCCCGGGGGATCTGCCCCCCTGCAATACCGGAAATTCCTGCTTCTGGGAAATGACCGCTCCGAATCCCAAGCTCGCTCTGTGCCGCAGCTTTTTCGTCCCCGGGATGGATCAGCCGAAACAGACCAACGAGGTACTCGGGAACATGGCATTGAAAATGAAATATGTCGAATTGGATCAGAAAGAGTCCTATCCATGTCTTGCTTATCAATACAAAACAAAATTCTGGGGTGTGTCGGGGTGAGCCGGAATATATGGTTGGATATAATGATCGATGGGCGATCAAATGAAAAAACCAGGAGGTGAATCATGTCGGAAAAGCGGGAAATGCGCGAAGAAAGCAGATTGGAAATCCCGGTGGGAGGCGATCCGCTTCTGCGGTTGGAGGATAAACTGGCCGATGGCCTTCGTTTCGCCAACATCATGGGATCGATGAACCAGGAAACGGAACGGATGAACGCCGTCCTGCTCCATTCATTGATTGAGGTGCTGATCGGTAAAGGTGTCATCCATCTGCATGAACTCGATGAGCGCAAGGATCAGGTTTTTCAGGCGCTCAACCAGAAAGAGATGCAGGGGCCGCACGTGCATCTGGTCGACTCGGTGGATAAGTACAAATGCGGCGATCCCGTGGCCATTGATTGCGAAAAACGCCAGCCCATCTGTAAGTCGGTGTGTTGCCGGCTCTGGTTCCCGCTCTCCTGGCAGGACCTGCAGGAGAAGGTCTTGAAGTGGGATTACTCCCGGCCGTTCGGCATCGCCCAGGACGAGGACGGGTATTGCACCCACCTGGACCGTTCTACCCAGAGGTGCCGGGTTTATGAGAAAAGACCGGTGATTTGCCGCACCTACAGCTGCCGCGAGGACAAGCGCATCTGGCTCGATTTCGACGCCATGAAATTGAACCCGGAAATTGAGAAGAAACTGCAGGTCGCCTGAAATCAGCTATTTTGACTTCGTGGCGAAAAAACAGTTGGGTGAAGCAGGAGTAGCAACAGGAACGGAGGTAGCCAATTTTATCCAGAAAAGATGAAGGTAGCCGATCATCTTCGCTGAGTCCAAAACGGATTAATGAAACATCGGTATCCGTAAGGCCGCTGGTCGGTTCTAATCCGAACTGCGGGAATCAGTTGTCCCTCGATCGCCTTTCCTGCCCTTGCGGCGGCGGGTGCCCGCTTTGCACGGGAGCGGTCCAGCCCAAGCGGAAGGTCGGACCTCCGGGAGACGAAAACGAACGGGAAGCCGACCGCATTGCCGAGCAAGTGATGCAAATGTCCGGGCCGGGGATTCAGAGGCAAGTGAAACCCGAAGAGTTGGAGCAAGAGGAAGCATTGGTTCAACCCAAAACACTGGCTGAGACGATCACGCCACTGATCCAACGAAAAGAGGACGCTCCCGAAGATGAGGAAGAACCGAGAATTCCCATCAAGCGTTCCTGCGAGGGATGCGGGAAGGAAGAAGAGGAGAACCCCCTGCAGAGGAGAGAGAATGGATTGGGTGTAAGCACCATCTCTTCCGGACTACAACATCGGATCGAATCGCTGCGGGGCGGAGGCCGGCCCCTTGATGCTGCTATGAGAGCCTATTTCGAACCCCGCTTCGGGGCCGATTTCGGCCGGGTGAGGGTGCATGATCATACGGAAGCCGTAGATTCGGCCCGGTCCCTGAATGCCCGCGCCTACACTAGGGGTCAAGATATCGTCTTCGGCTTCGGAGAATATTCGCCCGATACTCTTTGGGGAAAGAAGCTTCTGGCGCATGAGTTGACTCATACTCTGCAACAACGAGGGCAATCGAGGGGAAATGTGATCCGTCGGTTTGGAGATCTGAAAAAACTTCCTGCCAAATTTGCATGTCCGGTATCTTCGACTTCCCCCCCGTGTGTCAGCGAGCACTTCATTTTTCCCAATAAGGTTACCGATCTCAACGATCCTCAGAAAACATGGATCGGCAATTTTGTCGATGCCTGGTACTCAGAGGGGGCCAGCACCGATGTCCGCATCGATGGATATGCAAGCAAACCTGGATCAGACGAATTGAATTGGAACCTTTCATGTAACCGGCTTCTGGCGGTCAAAAACGAATTAATGGCGCCGTCAAAGACGTTCGCTCCCGGGATTCCTATAAAATTCATTAAAATGTATGCTCATGGAGAAACGGACGAATTTTCCAAAAAAAATGATGCTCAAAACAGAAGAGTGACTTTGTACACTTCCTTGAATCTGCGTCCCCCAAGTGTTCCGCCCAAAAAACGGCCCCCGCCGCCCCCGGTCAACCTGGGGTTTCTCGACCTGCAGATCGCCTGTATCACCGATCGGGGAGGATGTACTTCTCCGGCAGGAATTCCCAAACATGATACCGACTGCCGCAGTATTTCTGGATATTCAGGCCCACCGCTCGTCCATTCCGACCTCGAGTGTTCCACTCCCGGCATGGCGATCGCAAAGAGCCTGAACCGGGCGTATCCCGGTTGGCTCGGCAAAATGCCCAATTGCCCCTGCACGAAGGCGGAGGCGGTAAAAACGAGGGGGTTCAGCCGGGATATCTATGCCCCAATCGGGCATCCCAGCGCGGATGCCTGTTATCGTTCAGGTCCCATCGTTTCGGTCCCGGGGACAAGTCACAGCCAACAATGTTGTTATATGAAAGGCGGTCTGTTACTGACAACGGGGAGAGATGCAGGCAATCCGGATGCCTGGCATCCCGGATTGCCGCTCTCGCGAGGTTTTGACCGGCACAGGCGGATAGATTCTCAGACCTTCACGGATATCGGAAATTATCGCATCTATCAAAAATACTGGGTGCCGAACAGAGGGGTGAACTGCCCGGCTGTCGATCCCTGCAAAAACAGTTGTGAACTCCAATTCGAAAACTGTAAAGACAGCAGCATTCAATGTCTTGCTGCCTTGCAGTTCTGTTATAGGCGTTGTGGTCCTTGAAATCTCTCCGTGAAAAATGTGAGAAAGTCAGAAATGGATGCCGGCAAGTTCGGAAATGTGTGTGGAGGGGATTTGGCATAAATATGGGAATTCGAGTCTCAATCATATTTTTATTCAACAGGAGGATCCGATGAGAGAACATGTATGGACAAGGAAGTACATGCTGCGGCCAGTGGCGCATTGCCGGAGCGGGTGTACAGGAAGCTGACTCAAGCTGAAGCAGAGGCAGACATGCTCAAGACAGTTATTCTTCTGTCCATGGTCACCGCCTGCATCTCCTTCTCCATAACCGAAATGAAGTTGTTCAAGGGAGTGCGGGAGCGGGTGAACAAGTGGGGTAGGCTCCTTGGTGACCTGTTCTGCTGCAGCTACTGTTTCGGCCACTGGGTGGCCTTCGGTCTCGTGGGCGTTTATCGGCCCCGGCTCTTCAGTTCCTGGCTCCCCTTCGATTTGTTCTTGACAGCCCTGGTTATCGCCTGGATGGCCGCTTTTCAGAGCCTGCTGCTCGATCTGCTGATGAAAAGAGCGGAAAAATGACCGCCGCAGGCGGGTCATGAAAAAGTCAGGTTGTCATGCGAAGAAAGAAAGGAGTTTCGGATCGGGTTGAGTGTACACGGAATGACCGGTCCATCCAGGTCGACCGTCAGCGGAACAGTTCCACCCAGGCAACCCACCGGGGAGATTTCTGCCCCTGCGGTGGCGGCTGCCCGCGTTGCCGGGAAACGGCCCAGGCCAAACTGAAGATCGGACCATCCGGAGAAGCCTATGAACGGGAAGTGGAAGCAGTGAATGCAATTAATCCCGCTTTACTTGAGCGGATTCAGCGGTTGCGAACCGGCGGGAAGCCGCTGCCACCGGAGGCTCGTGCCTTTTTCGAATCCCGGTTCGCTACCGATTTCAGTCAGGTGCGCGTACACGATGATGACCGGGCCGATTCCATGGCCAAGGAAATTGGAGCCAGGGCATTCACCGCCGGGGAGGATATCGTCTTCCATTCAGGGGAGTATGATCCCCGGAACAAAACGGGAAAATCGGTACTGGCCCACGAATTGGTACACGTGGCTCAGCAGAGAACCCCTGAAACCTCTTCGCAGGCTGCGACCCTCAGACGGCTGCCGATCGACCAAGCAGTGAATCCCTGTGAAATGAACAGATTCAAACGGAGAGAACTGCTCCAAAAAATGGAAGGGATCAAATCCATGTATTGCGGAAAGATGGAGAAGCTCGAAGATGCCAAAAAGTGCGAATCGGGGGCGGGGTCTTCAACCGAGTGTTTGATCGGGTATGGACAGACTTCTGAATCCATTGCGCAGGAAATGGAGAGGCTGAAAAACCGATATGAATCCATGCAATTGCAGGAAAGCGATTTGCGGAAGAGTCTGCAAAAAAACTGCGGACTCAGTATGCCCGCTCCCGGACCGCTCAAATGCGATGTGCCAAAAAAAAAATGAAACTTGTATGGATCAATCAGCTGGGAATGGGCAATGCCGATTGCAAATTTCAGACCATTGAATAAAAAAGAAACCGCACAACTCAGCCTGTCTTCTCGACACGAATGGCCGAATAGGTCTGAACGAACTGGAATCCAAAGAAAGAGTTTTCCTATCGAGGGGATGGTTTGCCCCTGCGGCGGGGGCTGCCCGAGATGTACGGGAGCAATTCAGGCCAAGCTGAAGGTCGGGCGTTCGGGAGACGAGTACGAACGGGAAGCCGACCGTATCGCCGACCAGGTCATGCGCATGCCCGGGCCGGGGATTGAGAGGGAAGCGAAGCCAGGGGAGTTGGAGGAAGAAGAAAAACAGGTGCAACGAAAACCTCTGGCTGAATCGATCACGCCATTGATCCAAGGAAAGCAGGAATATTCTGAAGAGGAGGAAGAGCCGGTTATCCCTATCCAGCGGTCATGTGATGGGTGTAGTGAAGAGGGTGATGAAACACTCTTGCAGAAGAAGGGGGATGGGACACCAGTAGGCATAGCCCCAACCGGCCTGCAACCCAGAATCGACTCGCTGTGCGGCAACGGCCGCCCGCTCGATGAGGCCACGAGAGCTTTTTTCGAACCGCGCTTCGGGACCGATTTCAGCCATGTTCAGATCCATGATTATCCCGGTGCGGCCGATTCGGCTCGGTCTCTGAACGCTCGGGCATTCACAGTTGGCCGCGACATTGTTTTCGGCTCGGGAGAATACTCGCCGCACGCACCGGAGGGAAAACAATTGCTGGGACATGAGCTGGCCCATGTTCTTCAGCAGGCGGGGAGAAAACCGGAGTATCTGCAACGGATGGCGATCGGGCAGGGAGCGCCTCCGGCGGATTGGGGATACAATATCCAAGTGGTTCCGGTGAAAGAACGAAAACGAGTCCAGTCTGCCATTGCCAAGGTGGAAGAGGTAGCGGCAGCGCCGGGGAAATTCAAGAAGTGCCATGACTTTTATAAAAGAAACTGTCCTGGGGGTAGCCCCACAACATTGAGAGATATCGTCAGAAGGGCCCGAATTTGGAGAATCACAGACAGTTCCATGGCCAGGGGAGATATAAACGGAGTCAATATCGCCTATACTGAATCCGGCTACAATAGTGGCGCCCATAACCTGGCTGAGACACTGATGCACGAGTTGCTGCACAATTGCGGCATTCCCGGTACCCGAACCCATTACCTTGCCGAATTGGGTGCGATGTATTGCATGGGAGGGAGAAACATCTCTTCTTTGACGATAGGGGCTGATCTAAGCACCGGAACAGCTCAGCTTCTGTACTCCTATCGCAGGATACTGCTGGAAATGGCATCGGGCAGGATACAATTGACGGTGGGGGGAGATATAAATATTTTGGGCACCACTTTTGCCATTCTTCAGGGAATAGGAAGACGACCATCGGGGTTGGCTGCGGATATCGGTTCCGGCATGGTCGGCGTTCAGGGGCGATCCAATTTTCTTTGGGGGGGAGAACGATTCGGAGGCATCACCGGTTCGGTGGAAACGGGATTCGGTGCCGGCGTTTTCCAGATGAGAAATCCCAATCCTGGAGACTGGACTGGGGGGACCCATTTCGCCGGCAGTTTTGTTCTGCAACTGGGTATGGGAGCAGAGTTCTTCATTCCCTTTGGCTTGAGCAGCGGACAAGGAGTGGGGATGTCTATTGGCGCGTTGTACCGGCTGGTGCAACCACTCAACGAAAAGGGGAAACAGATTCACGGTTTGCTTGGATCTATTTCTTTCCATTTTTAATGAGCATATGCGATGCTTGTCTTTTGTATACCAGCGGTTCTGCTGGAACAGGGAAATTACCTTCGCCTTTCCAAGCACTATAAGGAGGGTGCCTGGAAGGTAGAGGGGTAGAGAAAATCAAGATGTTGCACGGCGGCCTCAATGGTGGTAGGATGGAACACCGATCCGATTGAACGGATCCAATTTCGATCAAGGAAGGAATTCGACTTATGATTGGCAGTAAACGGATTTTAAGCGGCATTCAGCCGAGCGGCACCATCCACATCGGCAATTATTTCGGCGCCATCGAAAACTGGGTGCGCCTGATGAATGAGTACGATTGCTTCTTCACCATCGTCGACCTTCACGCCATCACCGTTCAATACGATCCGCAGATCCTGCAGAGACGGATCCGGGAAGCGGTCCTGGACAATATTGCTGCGGGCCTGGATCCGGAACGGTGTACCATTTTCGTGCAGAGCCATGTGCGCGAGCACACCGAATTGTGCTGGTTGCTCAACTGTGTCACCCCCTTGGGAGAGCTGGGACGTATGACCCAGTTCAAGGAGAAATCGGAAAAGGAGAGAGAGCAGGTGACCGCCGGACTGCTCAACTATCCCATTCTTCAGGCTGCTGATATCCTCCTGTATCGGGCCGATGCCGTCCCGGTTGGCGAGGACCAGGCCCAGCACCTCGAATTCACCCGCGAGGTGGCACGACGTTTCAATACCCGCTTCGGCGACTATTTTCCCGAGCCGAAAACATTGATCGGCCGGGGAGCCAGGATCATGGGACTCGACGGTGAAAAGAAGATGAGCAAATCGCTAGACAATTTCATCGCTGTCACCGAGGAACCCGAAGCCATCTGGGAAAAACTGCGGCCCGCAAAGACCGATGAGGCGCGTCAGCGGAAGAGCGACCCGGGAAACCCCGAAATCTGCAATGTCTTCTCTTATCACAAACTGGTGACGCCGGAAACGGATCGTCAGGAGATCATTGCCGGCTGTACCGGAGCGACGATCGGATGTATCGATTGCAAAAAGATCCTGTTCGCGAATTTGATGAAAGTCCTCGACCCCATCCGACAGCGGAAAAAAGAGCTGGAATCAAAGCCTGGTTTCATTACCGATGCTCTTCGGGCCGGTGCGGAACGAGCCGGGGCATTTGCCGCCGAGACGGTGTGGGCGGCGAAGAAAAGGATGGGTTTGATCTCCGATTGAGCAGATGATTCAGAATTGGCGATCGAATGCCGGGGTCAGCCGGATTTGGATGTTCCGGTCGATAAGGTTCCGGTTTGGATGACGATATGGATGTAGGGGGGCGGAGTATCTTTGCTGATCCGGAAGGCGTGGGATACCGGTGAGTTCAGACACCAGATGATCTCTCCATTGCCGTTGGCCAGCACCGGGCACAGGTTGCGTAAAACAGCCGGAGTCCCCGAGGCGCGGATGATCTCGAACAGATTCTGAGCATAGGGAGCATTGATCTTCCGGTACTTGTCTCCCCGCTCCGGCGACCGAAGGTAGAGAGGAAACAGGAGCCGTTCGGTGGGGATGATGATCTCCCGATTGTTTTTCGGCAGGGTGAAGGTATGGACCGTCCTCATCCGCAGCGTCATGCCGATCTGGGTAAGGGCATAGCTCTTCGGCTCGGGCATCAGATAATGGTAAGAGGGGATATCCACGTCGGGAGGATAGATGTAGCCTTTTTCCCGATGCAGATGGATGCCCGGAATCGGAAGTCCCTTGCCGCCGGTGTCGGTATCGATGAACGATTCAATATGCTCGATCCCGATATTGAGCAGATTCCCCTTGAGCAGGCGGATGTACTCCCGAGAGATATGCCGTTGGAGGGCTTTGGGAACCTCTTCGAAATCGACAGTGGGGAGAATACGCCCCAAAATGAGCGTTTTTTCCAGAAACTGTCGGGCTGTTTCCTGGAAATACTCGAATTCATCCTGGATCAACTGAGTCGTGCGGAATATCCGTTCATCGATATGCGGTTCGAGTTCCGTCAGTATAGGCATCAGTTTGTGACGCAGTCGGTTACGCAGGAACGCATCGTCGTGATTGGAGTAATCTTCATAGTATTCGATCTGGTTCCGGTCGAGGAATTCCAGGATATCCTTAGTATTGAAGATCAAAAGGGGGCGGATCAGCTTTTTTCCCTTGTTCTGGTAGATTGCGGACAAGCCCTGCAAACCACTGCCTCGGAACAATTTAATAAAGAATGTCTCAGACAAGTCGGAGCGGGTATGGGCGGTGGCGATACGGGCGTTGGTGTGCTCCTGGGCCACATGCTCGAAAAACTCATACCGGGAGAGTGACGCGACGTGCTCCAGATTCATCTTGTCCTCTTTCTGCCGGTCACGGACAAATCTTTCCCCTTTGACGAGTTCGATTTCATGATGGCTGCAGAATTGGGTGACCCATTGTGCTTCCCGATCGGAATCGAAGCGGAGGTGATGGTTGAAGTAGGCGGCGATCAGGTGGATGGGCATCTCCTTCTGGAGTTCATTGAGGAGAAGCAGCAGGGTAACCGAGTCCTTTCCACCAGAAAAACCGACGAGGATCGTATCCCCCTGCTTGATCAGGGAATGACGGCGGGTATTATCCAGAAATAGCGGAAAGATGACCTTCACGTCGCTTGTTCTCTTACCTTTATAGTAGTCGGAAAAATAGCGGCGGAGGGAATCGAACCCCCGACATAACGGATATGAGCCGTCTGCTCTACCGACTGAGCTACGCCGCCATTCAAGGACCCGATTATACTAGAAATCCGGCTGCAAATCAATATTACAGTCGGGTGATTTGGTACTCCCAAGCTCAAAACCACAGGGTCTCAGACTGGTAATGGTCATGAAAATATTGCTGAAACGTTGGGATTTTGTCCACCGCTCTTGACAAAAAAAGTGAAAATCGACTATTGTAAGACAAAGGAGGAGCACATGAGTCTCGATGATATCCCCTCCAATAAAAAACCGGACAAAAATGGCTCCGTAACCGACGAGGCCCTGAATCGGCAAATGCAGCAGCAGGGAGGGGATCCCTCCAAAACCCAGGTTTTTGCGTATCTCCAACCACCGACTCCTCCCATAGCCGCCACGCAACCGCCGGTGAATCCGGTGACCCCCCAACCTCCTCCGGTCCGCATCCAGATTGTGAACTCGGCTTTTTCTCCTTCCACCCCGCCGCCGCCTCCCGGATCGGTTACATCCAAACCACCGGCCAATCCGCTGGCCGCACCCCCTGACGGGATGCCGGTTGAGATTCCGGAAATGGCCGAGATGGAAATGGTGAGAAAACCGACTGCGAAGAGCGGACTGGCCGGATTACCTTGGAAATGGATCATTCCGGGAGCGATGGTTTTATTGATCCTGCTGATCATTCTTCCCAAGGGGAGAACAAAACCGGGGGAAAAAGATTCCACAAAATCGACCGAGATCGAGACCGGTGAGAATAACACGGATCGTGCGACCACTGTTGTCCCTGCCGTAAAACAACCGGTTGCCGAACCCTGGCAGTATTTTGAATTGACCGACGAACCGTTGTGGGGATCGGCCCCCTACCCCGCTCCGGAAGCCAAGGTGGTTGTCTCTCCCCAAGCCGACGCTGCCACCGCTGCCCTGATCCAGGCATTGAAACTGAGGATCGACGTGTTGGTCGAGCCGAGAACGGTGAGGCGCGGCAAAACAACGATCCGTACGATCAATGGAAATGTTTCCGGATTTATTGTCAATGCGTCCGAATCGGGTGAAACACCCGATACCATGGTCCTCGATGTGACCGTGACCACACCCAAGCGGGCCGTATTGAAAAGCCGTAACCGTCAATTGACCTCGTTGCGTAATATCACTCCCGAGCAATTCAGCGAAGATCTGCAAAAAGCCGGATTCGATATCATCGTCAATCCCGGAGGCGAACGGCCCGATTCGGTTTACGTCCGTCTCGTTCAGCGGGATTTCCCCCAAGTCAGTGCCGATTATCTTATCGCCGACAACTGGGCCGGCCCGTTGCAGGCCGGAATCCCGGTGGGTAACGTCAATTCGGTATTTCCGCCTGATTATATCACCATCCGCAAAAGACTGCGGATCGGAGACGGATTCCAGGAGTTGTACAAGGTTCATGATCAGAACCAGCATCCGCTCCTGTTCATCTATGAAAAGAGCGGTCACGTCGATGGAGTCAGCCTGATCAGTGACCGTTATCGGACGGCCCGGGCGATCGGGATCACCAGCACCCTCGCCCAGATGTTGCTCAATTACGGCAAGGTCAAATTCGCCTACCTTCCCGGACGGGACACTGTGGACACTGTCGCCAGGGTGGACGGGATGGATGTGGTCTTCTATTTCGAGAACGAAAAGATCGATTTTCCGGCACGTCAATTTTCCCTCGGCGCCCGCATCGTTTCAGTCCTGATCGGCCGGATTCCGGTCATCGAAGGGGAACAGTAAACCCCGCTCACATTGACCGGAAAAACCTTTTCTGCTACACTGGGGATTCCCTCCGAGTCCCACAGGCTACCGCTTCAGCCAGGCCCTGGGACCGCTAGGGTTTGATTGGAAACGGTCAAACCTCCAATACGGGAAGGAGGAAGACTATCGTGAGGATTGAAAAAACTGGTAAGAAAAAAAAACCGGAAGAAGTGAACTGGATGGGTATATTTCTGGTCTTGCTCCTGGCGGTCGGAAACGGATTGCATCCGATCTATGCGCAGAGGGAGGATCCGAAGCAGTTGATCCTGGCCTCGACTACCTCCACGCTCGATTCGGGATTATTCGATGCCCTGATCCCTCCGTTCGAAAAAAAAAACAATTGCCGGGTGAAGGTGATCGCGGTGGGGACGGGGCAAGCCATCCGCTTGGCCCGTGACGGAAACGCCGACATCCTCTTCGTTCATGACCGGAATTCCGAGGAGAAATTCGTTGCCGATGGATTCGGCGAGGAACGCCTGGATGTCATGCACAATGATTTCGTGATCATCGGACCGGAGAACGATCCGGCCAAGATCGCCGGCCTGAATGCCGTAGAGGCTTTCCGAAAAATCCACCAGGTTCTGGCTCCCTTCACTTCCCGGGGGGACGACTCGGGAACCTATAAAATGGAACAACGGATATGGAAGGATGCCGGGATCGACCCCCAGAGACAGGGATACCTGGAGAGCGGCTCCGGTATGGAAACGACGCTGCGCATCGCTCTGGAGCGAAAAGCCTACTGCCTGATCGACCGGGCCACATGGCTTGCCCATCGCCGGGAGAATAACTCCCTCTGCATCCAGGTGCAGGGAGAAGCGGCCCTACTGAATCCCTATTCGGTGATCGTAGTCTCGCGGAATAAATTCGCCTGGGTCAATCAACGCCTGGGACGATTATTCTCTGATTATATCCGCGGTAAAGAAGGTCAGAAAATCATCCGGGAGTTCGGCCGGGATCGGTTTGGCGAGCCCCTCTTCTTTCCGGATGTCATCCGGTAACGGGTCAGCATGCGAGCCATTTCTCTGACCTTCACTCAGATGCAAGTGAATTTCTGATGGGATTTCTGTTGGAGGGGATCGGCCGGGCGGTGAATCTGCTGATTCCTCCGCACACCGAGATAGTGGCCATCATCGGCCTGTCCCTCTTCGTCTCCGGATTGGCGACCGTTATCGCAGGGATAGTGGCTATTCCCATTGGGATTTTCATATCCCTGAAGAAATTTCCCGGACGGCGATTACTGATCGGCTTACTTCAATCGGCTATGGCGGTACCAGCCGTGCTGATCGGTCTGGTGGTCTACCTTCTGGTAAATCGTCAAGGACTCCTCGGCTTTTTGGGGTTGCTCTTCACCCCGACGGCAATCATCATCGCCCAGGCGTTGCTGGCGTTTCCCCTGATCGCAGCCCTCACCGTTTCGGCACTGCGGGGAGTCGCCAAAGATAGCCTTGATCTCTCCCGATCCTTTGGCGCCAATTTCAGACAGACGGCTCGTATTCTGATCCGCCAGGGACGGTTTGCTTTTCTTGCTGCTTTGATCACCGGCTTTTCCCGGGTTATCGGTGAAACCGGCATGACCTTGATGATCGGCGGCAATATCAAGGGGGAGACGCGAGTCATGACCACCGCCATTTCGCTGGAAACGATGAAGGGAAATTTCGAAACCGGCCTGGCTTTGGGGATCGTCCTTCTGTCGATTGCCATCCTGATCAATCTGGCCTTGGGACGGGTTCAGGGGAAAGGAGCATGATCGAGGCCAACCGGTTGCAGAGTAAAATTGGCTGTGCCCAAATTCTCAACGAGATCGATCTGCGGATAGATTGGGGTGGGTTGTATACGTTTCTGGGTGCCAATGGTTCCGGAAAAACCTCGCTTTTGAGGCTTATGTCCCTGATCGATCCATTCAGCGGTGGTGATATCCGCATCGAAGGGAACTCGGTCAGGGGGTGGAATTCGAGGCAGAAAACTGCTTTCCGGCGCCGGATCGGTTTCGTTTTTCAACATCCGCTGCTGTTACGCGCCACTGTGGCCGAGAACATTGAATGGCCTTTGCGGATTCGCCGGCGGCCGTGCAACCGCCGTAACATTGAATTGGTGCTGGAGCGATTCGGATTGACAATCAAGAGTGGTGAAGCGGCTCAGGTGTTATCCGGCGGCGAGCAACAGAGACTGCAATTGGCCCGGGTCTGGGCTCTCGATCCCGACATCCTCTATCTCGATGAACCGACCGCGAACCTCGATCCGGTAAGCTCCGATCAGGTGGAAACGGCGATCCGGGAAATGGCGGCAACAGGAAAAACGATCCTGCTCTCGACCCACCATCTCCTCCAGGCCCGGAGGCTGGGTGGAAAAATCCATTTTCTCCAATCGGGTCGTCTATTGCAGGAGGGGAGCATGGAGCAGATCCTGAAAACTCCCTCCTGTCTCGAGATCGCCAACTATTCACTTTCGGGGAACCTACTGCGTGGTGACCTGACCAAGAAAGGCGGCATCCATCGTTTTACGGCCGGAGGCATCAGTATGGAGGTCACCACCTCGCTACCGCCTGGACCCGTTCACGGTTACCTCCCGTATGAAGATATCATCATCTCCCGAACCGAATTCGTCTCCTCGGCCCGGAATGCTCTCCGGGGAACCGTTATCGCTGTCGATGATCTGGGGATATATCTGCTTGTACGCATCGGATTCGAAAATTTCTCCCTAACCGCGAGCATCACCCGACAATCGATCGAGAGGTTGGGGATCACCATCGGCGAAACGGTAATGGTTTCCTTCAAGGCATCGGCGCTCCATATCCTGAGCGGCAACTGAGACAGAAGAATTACACCGGAAACGGGACAACGGGCCGGACCTCAGGCAAACCCAAGAGAAGGCGGTCCAGTGAGAGGCTGGTTCGTTCCTTTCCTTCTTTCCCCTTCCGAACTGACTGTGGTTTCACCGACGAGGTCTCTCCAGCGGATAACTCAGGAGGTAATCCGGAGGAACTCGAAATAAAGCTGAAAGCGGACAACCGCTGCCAATCGAACCCGGTCGGATGGAACGATGATGCGGGTCCGGCCCGTGTGCCCCAACTGGCAAAATCGATAGGTATGAGAGAGATGGGATGAGATTGTTTCGGTGAAAGGTTTTTTCTGGAATCGGTGCATTCAATCGGTATGAATCCCTGCCGGTCATGTACGGCTGAATATAACGATTTTTCCCGGCTCGGATTCATCATGGAGATTTTAAAGCATTCGATATGCCAATCTGTGTAAAGTGCAATGTCCTCGATCAGGATCACTTTTTTATATATATGCCCGATCAGGGGACAGCTCCTATGGGCTGGTTGAGATCGGCACAATGTGATAGTATAAATTACGGTTTTTCTGACCGATGCCTGATCTCCAAGGAGGACTACATGGACAAGCCATCCGCTGACCTGGTCAGAATGGATCTGTTGATCCGTCACGAACTTCTACTGGCGGAATTGTATGAGCTGTTCGCTTCCCGATCAAGCAGCTATGAATCCTTTTGGCGGGAGATGATCGAGAATGAACGACGACACGCAGCCTGGTTGAACCGATTGAAAAACTGGATGATCGAAGATGGAGGCCGGATGATTCCCGACCGTTTTCCCAAAGCAGCTATAGAAACGTCGATCTTATATTTGGAAAACCAGATCAGCGAAGTCAAACGGGACGGGGTTCCATCCAATAAAAGTTTCGCGATTGCCGTCAATATCGAAAATGCTATGATTGAAAGCAAGTTTTTTACCGTTTTTCAGAGTAAAAATGCCCAATTCAACGAGATGATCGGTAAAATCATCGAAGAGACAAAGTTACATTTGCAGAAAATCCGCAAGATGATGAATTGATCTATTTGTGACCGGATAATTGATGGTAAAAAAAAACAGATTGGACCAGGAGTTGGTTCGCCGTGGCCTGGTCCCTTCCCGGGAGAAGGCGCAGGCGGTGGTTATGGCCGGAGAGGTTCGCGTCGATGGCGAAACCCGTGACAAATCAGATTTTCGTGTGGATACAGATATGTTGATCGAGATTCAGCCACGGCACCTGTTTGCTTCGCGGGGAGCGTACAAGCTCGAACGGGCGGTAGTCCGCTTTGGTTTGACGGTGACGGATCAATATATTCTGGATATCGGTATTTCTACCGGCGGTTTTTCGGACTTTCTTCTCCAGCATGGAGCCAGGGGGATATGCGGCGTCGATGTAACCGTATCCCAGGTAGATATCCGGTTACGTCGTAACCCGCGGGTGGTCTTGATTGAAAAAAACGCCCGTTACCTGACGACCGCCGATGTACCCGAGCGGCCGGAACTCATTGTCGTCGACTTGTCGTTCATATCCATTTTAAAAATAATCCCAGTCCTGAAATTGTTTCCCGATTCCCTCATGTTGGTACTGATCAAGCCGCAATTCGAAGCGGAAAAGGGAAAAGTGGGGAAATGTGGGGTGATCCGCGACCGGGAGAAGCGGATGCAGATCGTATTGGGGTTGAAACGGAAACTGGAGGCGGCAGGGTTCTCGGTTCTGGACGGAACCCGGGCCGGTTTGCCGGGGAAAAAAGGGAATCAGGAGTATTTTTTTTTGTTGATGCTTAAAACGGGTCGCTCTTGCGATGAAAACCAGTTGATCGCACACCTGGCCGATGATGATGGAATTGGATGATTTTCCTGAGCTGATGTGTTATGATGGCTCCCGACAGAAAAAAATGAAATATAGAAAAGCCGGTGTAGTGGTCAAACCTCAAGATGAGGTCCGTGGGTTTCTGAAGAAAACCATCGGCTATCTGGAAACGATCGGAGTAGAACCGATATTGGAGAAGACCGCCGCCGAGCTGGTCGGCAATGGAACTGGACCGACCCGGGAGGAGATCGCCGCCGGTTCAGATATCCTGATCGTTCTCGGAGGGGATGGGACTTTTTTGTCGGTGGCCCGGCATGCGGTCCGCGCCGGTATCCCCATCGCTGGCATCAACCTGGGGACTCTGGGCTTTCTGACCGAAATGAAGAAAGAGTTGATCGAGCAGGATTTGGCCGCGATATTTCAAGGCAATGCCGCGATTACCGAGAGGAAACTCTTGCTGATCGAGTTCAGCGGCCAAACCCATCTCGCTCTCAATGATGCCGTGATCAACAAGGGAGCGATCGCCCGCATCATCAGTCTCCATATTTCGGTCAATGAGGAACAAATCAGTGAAATCAAAGGAGACGGCATCATCGTGGCTACCCCGACCGGCTCCACCGCCTATTCGCTGGCGGCCGGAGGACCGATCGTCACTCCCGAGGTTGAGGGGATCATCCTGACTCCGATCTGCCCCCATTCGCTCACCTTCCGCCCGCTGGTGGTTCCCGACTCGTCGAGAATCACCATTTCGTTGTTGACGCCGAAAATCGAAACCTTTCTGACCATAGATGGCCAGCAGGTGATTCCATTTCACTTCCGGGAAGAGGTGACCATTCGATCCAGCCCGAAGAAATTGAAGATGATCCTATCCGGAGGGAGTCATTATTTCCGGCTACTCTATGAAAAACTCAATTGGGGAACCGGGTGAGCGGGCAGGTAAGAATGGTTCGATTATGATACAATCGGTTGAGAGGAGAAAGATGAAACGGTTGATAATGATCATTGTCATACTGTCCATGGTATCAGGGGCCGGTATGGTTGCCCAGCGAACGGAGGGCGCGCGGAAAACGGACGATTTTTTGATGGGGATATCCTTTCTGATGCGCAAAGACCTGGATCTGACCCGCATCCACCTGGCCAATCATTTCCGCCGCAACCCCCAGCAGGCCGTCAAGGAAGGGTTTGATCTTTTGCTGGCCGACAAACGATGGGATGCGACCCGGAAGTTCAACTCTTATCTGCAAAACACATCCAGGCCAAGTTTTCTGGAAGCATTGATCGGTATCTCTTTGGCTATGGACAACATGGAAGGGGGAGGAACTCTGGAAAACCTGAACCGGGCATTGAGGTTGAGCCCCAATTACGCACCGGCGCATCTCTGTCTCGGGTATGAGCATTTGCGAATGGAGAATTTCGTCTTAGCGGAATCCTCCTTTTCCAAGGCGATGAAATTGACTCCGTTGCCCGAGGTGAAGATCTGGATGGCTGAACTCCTCCTACGAACCGGTAAGCCGCAGAACGCCTGGGACCTCTTAAAGGCCGATGCCGAAGCCAATCCCCAGAATTTTCATCTGAATGCCCAGTTGATCAGGGCAGCGGTGCAATTGCACCGTTTGCAGGAGGCTGATCTCTATATCGACCGGGCCTTGAAAGAAAAACCGACAGCTTCCGAAATCCTTCTGGAAAAAGCGAAAATCCTGATCTCTCGTTCCGATTGGCGGGGTGCCAAAACGATTTTGGATCGGATTAAGACAGATCAATACAATGTCAATTACTCCCTGGCGATGGCCGAAGTGTTTTTGCAATTGAATGATGCCCAGGCTGAGAGATACCTGTATGAGGCTTTTGTTCAATTCAAATGGAATCCCCAGCTGAATCGCTTGTTCGCTCTGTTTTGTGTCAAGAAGAAGCGTGACGATTTACAGAATTGGGTGACCAGGGCGATCCTGGCTGGAGTCGATCGGGCGGAATTGGAGAAAGTGGTCAAGCAAACGGTTCGCTATCCCCAGTACCCGTTTTTCCCTCTCTTTTCTGTAAAAAAGCTCACCTGGATTGACGCCAATCTCGTCGCTGTCGCCGGGAAAGCCAAAGTCACCGATTCGGAGAGCTTGTACCTGGTCAGTATGAATCCAATGGCCATCGTCAATACATTCGCCTATCGGGGCACAATGCAGGACTTCTTTTTTTCTCCGCAACGGGATAGGTTGATGCTGTCGACTTTAGGAGCCGAGGGTGATCGGATGTACCTCTATCAATTGCCCTTCAAACAGCCCCGGTATTCTCTTTCGCTGATCACACCCAATCCTATCCGCGTCGCTTCAATTCTGGGTGAATTCAATCCCGATGGATCCGAATTTTATTTCTGCGACGGCAGTTTTCCCCAGATCACCTTCGACTCTCCCTTCAAACTTCCCGGTGAAATGGGGAAAAGCATTTCAGTCTACCCAAGGTTTTCGTTTCCCCTGTTTAGCTTTCGGTTCCCCGATTCCAAACTGATCCAGATCAGGGATATGCAAACGATCCGTAAAGTGCCGATCGGAGCGATTCAAAAATTCGTCATGGTTTCTGATGGATTTCAAAACAATCCCGAAATTCGCCAACTGATTGCCCAGGGGCAGGGATTGGAACTTACATCAGGGAAATTCATCAAGATCTATTTCGATGATAATATGAGTGCCATGCTCTTTCAATACGGCGATCTGGAGAACTCCTTTCAAGGCTCGGTCTTTGAAAAAGGGAGCAACCGTCGGTACCGTTTCGATGCCACGATGTTTCTCGGAAAAAAGAAGTATGCGGAGATGACCGTCATGCGGATCGATCCTCAGCGTCAGGAGGTTTTTCTGCTGACCAAAGATGATGACCGTGACCTGTTCCGCTTCAATTATCAATCCCAACTGTACGATAAAATGGCCCATAAAGTACTCGATTTTTCGTTCTGGAAATCAGCCAACCGCGTCTATTTTCTAACCGAGAAAAAACAGAACCTCTATTATTCGGAAACATTCCTGGAGACAGTTCTCTTGAACCCCTATATCCGAGACAAGCTGACATCCCGTTCAAACCTGGTGAAAATCATCGGCCCCGACCTTACTACAGATGGTTTTCCCCTGTTCTCCACGTATAATGGGGAGTATGTCAAAATCGATGAGAACCACCGTTTTTTTGTCAATTTTTCCATTGCCTTTGACGGAACCCCCCATGCGGTCTCTCCCGATCGGAAACGGATCGCCGCCTTCATCAACGGTCGGTTATACCTGATGAATTGGGGTTCTTGAGCGAGAGCTTACGGTTTCGGGTGATGGGCATGGTAAAATCTTTCCGGCCGGTGCAATTGTTCACCGGCTTGGTCTATAGCGATCGAGATATTGCCGAGCAGACGATTGCGTGGCTGGAAAAAACCTATTCGGCGATCGACAGTCGCACCGAACCCTCGGCATTCTCGCAGACGACCTATTATGATCGGGAAATGGGGACTCCTCTATCCAGGCAATTTGTTTCGTTCACCTCTTTGATCGAGGCGGATGGTCTGCCCGACATCAAGATTGCCACCAACCTCTGGGAAAAAGACCATAAACGTCAAGGGGGAGGGCGCCGAATCAATCTTGATCCCGGCTTTTTATCGGAAGCCAATGTCATTGTCGCCACCACAAAAAACCACTATCATCGGATACCTTTACGGGATGGTATCTATGCCCATATGGAGTATGTGTTCTATAAAGGGGTATTGCGGGTATTGGAGTGGACCTACCCCGATTTTCGTTCCGCTGCCTACATGGAGTTTTTTACCCATCTGCAGCATCTATATAGAAAAAAACTTCGCGAATCGATCGGGCCGGTCAATTCGCTCCGGTAATCATCTCCTCCAGATTCCGTTCCTGGCAGAAGGTCGCATTGGCGACTTTATCAGAATATCCTGTATTCATGTATTTGTAGCCGTTGTTATACATGAACAGGGCATTTTTCAGGTTCCCTCCGCATTTCTGAAAATAAGACTGCAGGATGCGCAGTCCCAGGTCGATGTTGTAATCGATATCAAAGATTTTCGCCTTGTCAATATTCAACTCTTCCTTCCATACTTCATACCGTATCTGCATCAATCCGTAGGCTCCCATGGTCGAAATGGCGAACGGGTTGAAACTGCTCTCGATCTGAATGATGCTCAGAATCAGATCGGGGTGAAATCCATACCGGTTGCATTTAGCGATCACCGTATCGACGATGCGGGAGAATTGTGGGTATTGTCGGCGATAGGTTTCAAATTTATATCGGATTTCCTGAAATCGATTCATTTCCGTCTCATTCTGGCGAATTTGCCCCCGCGCCTGTTGAAGTTGTCCATCAAGGGAACGGTAGAGAGTCAGTTGTTTGTTCAGCAGATATTTTGTGGATTGATACGCATGATTGCCGTCAAAAAACGCCAGAGTTAGCCCGATCTGACACATGAGCAACATGCATCCCAAAGCAATTAGAACCCTCTTCAAGGCCATTTTTGCCTCCAGGCTCGATAATCGAGCCTGGAAATTATATAGAAAACAATTAAATTTGTCAAAGAAAAATGAT
>Ga0105099_10000180_pt1 | contig 41458 bp, 68 predicted proteins | sample PPLLak3cmMay2015_2_FD_79138 | JGI IMG/M metagenome (GOLD analysis project Ga0105099, IMG submission 79138) | Freshwater sediment microbial communities from Prairie Pothole Lake near Jamestown, North Dakota, USA - PPLs Lake P8 Core (1) Depth... | ecosystem: Environmental > Aquatic > Freshwater >... | reverse complement strand
CTTGAACCTGATTCCATAAATTCCTAACAACCATATTGGGCAATTCTTTTAATAACCAACCCTTAAAAGGACCGGTTACGCTTCTGGTTACTATTCCCTTTGCAATCAATCCCGGCTTAAAACCAATTAAGTTTTCTATTGCAGCAGAAACTAATCCATAAAACAACGAGGCATCTTTGGCTTTACTTGGAGCAATACCCTTTTCCATCATTTGCCTATAAGCGTTTCCTTGTTCAAGAATTGCTATGTTCGCATAAGCGGTTGGAACCGCCAACTCCGGACTTAGTAATCCGGCAGCAATAGACGTAATAATTGCAGTTCCCATAATTGGAATATTTTCTCCTATTGTTCTGGCGTAATATCTCTTGTCTAATAAACCTCCCTCAAACGCTGACTTTAGGTCTTCCGGTTTGGCTAATTTTGGTTGTTTTAAAAATTCAATGGCTTTTTTATCTCCAAACTCTTTTCCCCACTTAACCATTTCCGGAGACATTCCTACTGATTCTGCAAATCCACCAATCGCAGGAAGTATTGTTGATTTATACCCAGCTTCAACTCCTTCAAAAAAATTCCCAAAAAATCCAGTTGGTTCTTTGTAATCTGGCGGCAAATCGGTAAACGATTTTGGGTCTTTTTTTCTTTCTTCTTCAATTTTTTTCATCAACTCGTTTCTTCTTATAAAACTTTCCCTGGCATCTTCTTGTTCCATCATTTGCTGTTTAATTGTTTTTTCAGGCATTGGCTTGGTAAGACCAAGCTTCTCTTCCGCAAACTTAGGCAAAACAAACTTAGCCGCTTTTCTCCATAGCGATTCTTTTTGAGGAGCAGGTTTAAATTCTCCAGTGGGAGCACTTAAAACAGGATAATCTTCTTTTGGTTTTTCCTCTGTGGGTTTTTCCTCTTTAACAGATTCATGAAAAGCATTAAGCTCATCCCATGTTTTGGGCTTTTTAGTTTTCTTATCAAAAGAATCCTGTGGGGACTTTCCCCCGAATTGCGAATTTAATTCTTCCCAATTCATATTATTTGCCTTCTAATTTTTTTCTTCTCTCAAGACCAAGCATATTGTCTATTAACTCAACTGACGCTTGAGGATATTTCGCTCTTAAAATAGACCAGGCAGTTGCCCAAGATATACCCTCTCCCTCATACCCTGTTTTAATTTTACCAGTTTTTTCATCAAAATAATCAGCTCTTTGGTCTAATTTTTCTATTAAGGTTGCAATATCTTCTCTGAAGTTTTCAATTTGCTTACTTTCATCTTCAGTTTCAGTTCCAGTTCCTGCAATTATCTGTGTCCACTTTCCCGTTTTCGGGTCTTTCTCGTACCATCCAGTAGCTTGGCTTCCGGTTATCTGAGATTGCTTTGTTTCTCCATATCCGGCTTTTTCAAGTGCTTTTTGTTTCTCTATTTCTAATGCGGTTTCTTCTTGTGGCGTAGTTTTTAACATATATTCAAGTTGAGTTTTTGCTATCTCTGCCTGTCTTGTTTGTCCTGATTGAGCGGCAGAAATATAATCAGACATTAATTGTCTTAAATTGGTTAATCCGGTTTCAGCCCTGCCTAAACCGGTAACTAATTGAGAGTATTGTTCTCTATATGGCTTTTCCTCTATTTGTAACCTCCTTTGTCTTTGGGCTTCGGTTACCCCCATGCCCTGAATCCTTGAGTTTAACTGACCCTCAAGGTTGTTCAAAATATCCTCAGTTTTATTTACCTGTCCTTGAATATCAGAAATATCTTTAAGCTTTTGTGGAACTCCAAGTTCCTGTCCATATTGCTTCATTAAATCAAGCTGACTCGGCTGTCCTTGTAAAAAAGAAGTATAAGAACTCACAGCTTCATCTCTCTTTTTCTGAAGTTGCGACAAAATGTTTTGGTCGGCAGGAGCAGGAGTAGCCGGAACATTTGTTGTTAATCCAACCCTTTGGTTATAAGTTTCTTTGTTTTCTCCCGGCTTCATCCAATACTTGTTTTTTTCGTATATTGGGTCAGCGGGATTCATTAGATTTGCCATATATTTACGCCTCTTAATTAGTTTTTATATTGCTGATGCTGTTACTTTATACCATTTATAATTACCAGTTCCTGATTCATAAGCACAGAAAACCAAGTCATCTTCATCGTCATCATAATAAACATATCCCTCATAAGAAGAACTTGCTGTGCCGGGAGGACCACTTCTTTTTGTAAATTTTAATCCGTTTGTTGTTACTTTATTTGGAGTAATATCTAAGCTGTCTGAAGTTGAACTATGATGTGCCGAAGCGTTTGCTGCATGAGAAGAAACATCTACTCCGTCTACGGTTTGGCTACCAGTAAAAGTAATATTTTGATTAAATTGAACATATCTGTCTGCTCCACTTCCGCAATGTAGTCCAATTTTTGTTGAACTTGAAGGAGTAACTGACCACGGAGTTTCTTCTGCACCAGTAGCCCATAAATATAAGTCTGTTCCAGCAGCCAATGTCGTTGCTCCGTGAGTTGCTCCAGCTGCCAGTTCAGAGAAAATCCAACCTGCCTCCCCAGATGTTCCATTTAATTTTTCATAAAAAACTATCTTATTTTCATAATATTCATTTGCAGCATAAATTTCTATTCTTGAGTTTGGAGAAACATCGGTTTGAAATGTTGAAGAAATAATTGTTCCGCCAGATAATCTTAAAGACCCAGCAGAAATATCATATTTTAAATAAGCAGCATCTGAAGCAGAACCAAAATAAATACCGCTTGAACTAATGTAATATCCTGCATTCGTTGAATCGGTAAAACTTGTTTTTCCATATTTTATAATAGCCCCAGAAATATCCAAACTTGTTGCCGTACAATTTCCAGCCATATCAACCTTAAAGGGTGCATTTTCAAAACGGGTGGCTCCAAGCCATATTCCCTGATAATCTGCCCCAAAGACAGAACCACCGCTTCCAATTTTAATTTGTTTTGTTAAATCCAAATACTCAATCCCCCTGACTGTTGTGCTTTTTTCAGGCAAACCACTATTTATTATGTAATCTGGATTCCAAGGTGTAGCCATTATATTACCGGTCTTTCATCCCAAAGAGTGTAAAATTCCTGAATCTCTGGGGTAGAATTACCGCTTGTTGTTAGATTTATTTTAAATTGACCGCTTCCTGCGTCAAACTTTTGTGTTGAAAATAATTTGTTATAACTGGTTTGGTCAACCAATGTAAGCGAATTTTCGGTTGAGCCAAAGTTTTGAAGATAACTTAATCCGATATCAGTTCCGGTTGGCTTTGTCCTATAAGAAACATTATATTCTTGGAATGTCTTTTGGGCTCTTCTATTTCCGCCAATAGCCAGTGTTTTTATATAAGCATTGTTTTGCTTTGTGCTGTAATCAATTATATCAATTCCGCAACTACCACCACTTTTCCAGGCAACCATTAAGGCGGTTCCGAAAGAATATGTCGCCCCAATTTCCAGACTATTTACCGTTCCTTTTGAAATAACATATTCAAGCATTAAAGAGGTAGGATAATTCTTGTCATGCTGTCCTATCGTATATAATCCCTGATTACAAGGGTTTCCTGAGAAATTAGAAATTCCAATAGTCGCCAATCCATTAAACTGGCAAACAGAATTATGGTTCATTCTCATTGTCTTGTTTTCATAATCTCCGGGAATCTTTTTAAATTTCTCTAATTCGCTTCCATTAAAATAGTATAGGTTTCCGGCATTTCCCGCTTGTGCCAAGGTATAATTATCTACGGTTATGAATCCATTTATTACATATTCCGGAACTTCGTCTATTGTGTTATGTGTCGGAGAAACTGTATCCCATCTGTAAAGTTTGGCATTTCCTCTTCCCTCCCTTGCTTCTGTTCCTAAGATTAAGTCTATTCCAAAAGTATCAATAGCAGAATAAATTTCATTTGAAGGAATCAACGCCAAACTGCCGTCAGAAGTTCCGTCTTTAACAAAGGTTGCGTTATCCTCCATACTGGATAAATATCTTCCATTGGTTATAAAGAGAAAGATATCCTGCTTTGCCATATAATGAGAACCAGTTGATTCAAGGAACCTGTAAAATTCAGAAGGCGATGTCCAATCTCCAGCTTCTACCCTTCCTAAAGACTGCTTGGTTGTCCAGAAAAGATAACCATCGTGCTCTGCGGCATCATGGCAACTATTATAGTTTGTATTTCTAAAAATAGTCCCGAAAGAGTAATCCGACTGCATTGTATAAATTGTTCCATTAGAACCAAACCAATAAGTGGTTCCATCTGAACATTTTACCACGGCATTACATAGCTCTTTAACTATTCCACCGCTTATATCTTTAAGTGCCTGAGATGCTTTAAATACTCCCGGTTTGGTATGGATATCTACTCCAACTCCTTCGGCTATTGAGTTAGCCGGTCCTTTTATATCGTCATCTGAAAGTCCTCCTGAAAATGAATTTTGAGTAAAAGAATATTTTGCCATATTAAGATAATGGTCCCATTCTCCAAGGGTCGTAACTTGGATTCTCCGGACAAACAGGACTTTGTTGTTCTATTAAATGTTTTACTGTTTTTGAATCTCTTCTTTTTAGGTCAGAAATTCCTTCCTCATACATTGTTTTATATTCTCTTGCTAGTGAGGTGTCTTGCCTAAATCTATAATATTTTTCCAATGAATACCAAAGAGGCAAATCTTCAAATCCTTCCGGAAACGGCATTAATTCTGAAATAACATAGGTTCCCTCGCTAACAGCTTCAGGGATAAGTTCTTTTACCACTAAGTTAGTAGTGCTTCCCACGCTATCAATTTCAAACCAAAATCCATCCATTGAACTTATTCCACTGGAAACTTTTATATATCTTCCCTCCATTGGGGTTCCCCAAGAGGTTCCAACTCCGGTAAAAAATGTTCCGCTAGAAGAGCAGGAAACAGAACCGGTTGAATAATCTGAAACACTGAAGTCCCTAATCTTTTTTGTGTATTCTACGATAATCGTTCCGTTTACATCGGTTGATTTCGGGTAAAGATAAATTTGTTTTGAGGGGCTATCAAAATACCAATAATAGGGGATTGAAGCGGTAACTGTGTCTACAGCATTAATCTCTGTCCACCTTTTATCTCCGTGGACTTGTTCTGGGTAATACCAAGCTCCACCATACCAATATTTAAGGTAATCTGCCCTATCGGCATCATATGGAATTCTATATGTTTGGACGCTTGTCCCGGTTGAATATTGCTTTGTTCCTCTTAAGAAAGTCCAATCGGAAAGACCAAGAATTTTCCTGATTCCTATATTGAGAAATGTTTTTCCGATGGTTCCAGAAGAAGAATCATTATTGATTGATTTGAAGTCATCAACTAGCTGATTGTAAGTCTTCGCCATATTTTATCGCCCCCATTATGTTAATTTCCAGTTTTTAAATTGGTCTCTGAATTTATCTCTGTCTATTAAAAATCTGTTTGCCAGCTCTTCAAAATATACCCAATTTTCTCCCTCAATGTATTTTCTTTCCACTATTCTTTCTTCAAGCTCTCTCCCTTGAAAGTTATAATCCATTCTTAGCAAGGTATAATATTTATCTGCCTCGTCTGGTATTAATTTTTCAAAATCAAGTTCTTGTATTACTTCCCTTACCAGCTTTTTAAAGAGAGGAAAGATAAATAATGCCCTTACCTGCTTTCTGATTTTACCCCATTTAACCCCCATAATTGTATTTCCATTAACCATATCAACATTTCCAACCTCTCTTTCAAGTAAAATTCCGAATAATCTGTCTATCTCTTTTTTGGGATTTGCCAAGAGTTCTTCTTTTCTAGTTTCACAAACTATGTCCTGTAAGCGAAACTTATAAGCCGAATCATGCTCTATAAACATACACAGAATATCTCTGGCTAAAATAAGCAATTTTCTGACTGTCTTGTTTTTTTGTTTTTCTATTACAACCGAGAACGCCCTATACAGCTCCCTTATTGATGTACAGTATCTTTCTGGCTTTAGTAATATCGGATATAATTTCCACTCTATAATCCCATAAAAATAATCTATAACTAATTCCCTTATTCCCCCTACCAACCACTTTGGAAGAATAAACAAGAGAGCAAGGCATATCTTTGTCTTTTTATCTATAACCGCAACAGATTTTATGGCGTAATGGATAATCTTTTTAACCAAATGAATATCAGTTACGGTATCCTGAAAAGGATTTCCCTTATAAGGATATTTATATTTTAAGAGATAAAGATATACCCCTCCGCTTTTTGGTCTTTCAACTCTTTCCACTATTGCAGAGTTTCCCGTTCCCGGACCATCGGTGTCCCTAAGAATTGGCGGACAAAATAATCCGCATTCTCTGAAAAGTTTTTCTGTTAAATGGTTTATCATTCTTTGTTTAACTTATCGTTTTTCATTTCGCTTGTTTCTAAAGAAGATAATTTGCCAACCAAGGCGTTCCAGTCTTGGCTAAACTCGGCAAACTTCTTTAGCATACTATCAATGAATCTGTCTTTAAGCTTTTGGGCTTCAAGATTAAGTTCATTTTTTCTGGTCTCTTTGTAATCTTTTTCTTCCATAATTTTTAATTTTTAATGAATGCCTCCGACATAAGACATTATGCTAAATTATTCCAACTTTTAACTGAAGCGATTGGTAAATTGTTAATCGCTTTTACGCTTGCCTTTGCTAAGTTATTTATTGATTTTATTGAGGTTGATGCTGCTGGACTTAAATCCATATTCTCTATGTATCCAGTAAAAGGTCTTGTTGCTCCTGCATCCTGTCCTGATGTGCCATAGCAGTATCTCCACTTGGTTGTTCCAAAACCACTAACCGAAAGAGTATCAACCAAGTTAGTTCTTCCTGAGTCATCATAAATATAACAAGTTGCCCCGTCTCCACCTGCTGACCTTGAAATTGATATGTAATATACGGCATAAAGACCTTCAGAATTAAAATAATCATTCTCTTTGTCATAATCCCTAAAAAGTGAAATCCAAGAATCTAGTCCTCTATCTGATATTCCAGCCCAAAGTGCATCTGACCCAAACCCTGACCTGTCATCAACAGCATTAGCAAAAGCAACACCTGCCTGTCCATATAATTCAGAAGAACTATTAACATAAAGGGTCACATCTACATCAAGGGCGTTAAAGTAGTCAGCAGTAAAATCTTTATAAACATAAGCTGCCTCATTTTGCTGAAATCCAGAAATTGTATTCTTTACTGTGGCAAGAGTAAATCTTCCATTTGGGTCTACCTCTGTATAATCATTTTGAAAATCTTCGTATGCCATTATATTTGTTTTAAGTTAATATCGTTGTCCCAAGTAGTTGTTTCTTTTCCGACTCCTTTTAAAGATAACCTGCTGTCTGTTGGGTCTTGCTCATATAATTTCGCCATATTTGTCATTCCCAATACCTTTTTTATAGGACTTATTATTTCATAAACCTTGCTTACTTTTTCTTTAAATTCTTTATCAAACTTATCCCATTCTGCTTGGGTAAGTTTCTTTTCTCTAAAATCTTTGCCTTTTTCATTATGCTCCAATCTTAATTTCTCTAAAACCCTATAAAGAAACTTTATTTTATCCTCATTTTTTGTAATTGTGTTAGGTATTTCCATATTAGGTGTGGACTATATAATCCGGAGAAGGACAGAAGAATAACTCATCAGCCGTATTCGCAAATCCAACAACCCTTATTACAGCATTTGCTGTTGTTGGTTGAACAGAGGTTACTGTTCCTTCGGATTCTGATATATAAACTTGTTCTCCGACCGTAAATGTTGGAAAGTAAGCCGACCTAATGTTTCCATATAAAAGCATTGTAGTTGGGCTTCCATCTGCCCCAGCGGTTTGAATACACATTCCCAGTTTCTTGTTCGCTGTAGCAGTTCCTGAAGCATCTGCTAATTCCCATCTACTGTCCGAAGTTTGTAAATAACAACATTGTCCAACCGTCAAAGCTGCTCCAGCCGTTCCAGATGAAACAATTCCAGAGTATTTTTCATCACTTGCAAAATTCTTTCCAAGGGTCATTACTCCACTTTCTGGTATGCTTAATGTTCCGCTTGAAGTAATTACTCCTGTTGTGCTAAGACTTTCTGCGGTTACTGTGCCTGTAAGAGCAGGACTTACTGCTAAAACCCAATCTCCTGTCCCAGTTTTATTTGAAGCATAAGCTGAAGTTATTGAACCCAATGACATTGAGCCAGCAGAGTATTCTAACGGAGAATTTACTGTTAATGTTCCAAGTGATAATGAGCCAGAAGAATATTCTAATGGAGAATTTACTGTTAAGGTTCCCAATGACAAGGAGCCAGAAGCATATTCTAGCGGACTATTGGCTACTCCAGCCATTTTATTATTAAAGGTAGTCCAATCAGCTGCACTTAATTGACCCGTTCCGGAAGCCGAAGCACTTGGCATAACAAAGGTGTGAGTAGAGCCAGATGATTCTATGGCAAACTGACTTCCCGTAGAACTGACTGAAAATGTCTGAGCGGTGTCGGTTAACCCATTAAGATTTAACAATCCTGAACCAGAAACTATTGCTACCCAAGTGGCATTTTGCCTTCCGTAAGTAGTTCCATCAGAGGCAGCGTCACTAAGTTTTCCATTAAAGGTGCTCCAATCTGCGGCTGTTAGTTGCCCTGTTCCACCCGCTGAAGCAGTTGGAAGGTTAAAAGTGTGCGTTGAGCCAGAGGAAGAAATATTAAACTGATTTCCTCCAGACCCCACGGCAAATAGTTGAGTTGGCGTAGTTATGGCATTTATTGAAACAAGTTTGGAGTTAAAAGCAGTCCAATCGGCAGCAGTTAACTGACCTGTTCCTGAAGCTGAGGCAGTAGGCAAATTAAAAGTATGTGTAGAGCCAGATGAACTGACATTAAATTGATTTCCAGTTGAGCCAACTGCGAATAACTGGGTTGGAGTCGTTAAAGCGTTTATTGAAACCAATTTAGCATTAAATGCTAACCAATCTGCCGCACTAAGCTGTCCTGTTCCGGTTGAAGAGGAATTAGGCAGGTTAAAGGTATGGGTTGAACCAGAAGAACTAATAGCAAATTGACTGCCAGTAGAACCAACGGCAAATAACTGAGTAGCAGTAGTTAATCCATTTAAAGAAGAAATAACTCCACCAGCGATTATTGCCGAAACCTTTAACCTTTTTGTTGTCGGGTCAACCACAAGATTGGTTGGTGTTAAGTTCGCATCGTCTGTAACCCCAAGAAGGGTTGTTACGAAATTATTGTCGCGTTTTGCTTCAGCCATAGTTTTGTGCCTCTTAACCTATATCTATAAATAAATAATTATTTGTTGTATCAACTATCAACGGCGTTGGTGTTTCATTTGCGTCATCTGTGACCGCATAAGCCACCGGAACAAAATTATTGTCTCTTTTGTGAACCAGTGTTGGCGGAGTTTCATCAGGAACATAATTAATTTCAATTAAAAGTCTTGATGTCGCAGCATCAACTCTTAATGGTTCCGTAGTGCTTACTCCGTCATAAGCCAGTGCCGTTGTTACAAAATTGTTATCCCGTTTTGCATCGCTCATAATAAATTACGTTTACGTGCCTCTTCAAAGGCGAGTTTTAATGCCTGCTGCTGACTTTCCAAATGCAGGCGTTCTTTATATAATTCTCCCTCTTTTTTTTCAAAAGACTCCTTTGTTTTTTCCGCTAACTTTGTTTTTATTAAAAGTTCTTTTTTTATTTCCTCTATTCTTCCTTCCTCTTCTTCTATTTTTTTAAGTTTATTTTCTATTAAAATCTTATGGCTATCTGTCTTTTTTACTTTTTTAACCAACTGCTCAATTAAAGTATTGGATTCGTCTTTTTTTTCTAAAATACCTTTTTCTTTAGCTTTAATTTCCTCGCTAAGAACAAATAATCTTTCTTTTTCTTTTTCTAATTCCTTTGATTTTTTACCAAGTTCTTTTCTAAGACTTTCTAGCTCTTTTTCTTTTTTAACCTGATTAATTTCCCTTTCTTTAATATTTTTTTCAAAATCCTCTTTTTCCTTTTTAAGGAAAGATTCATTGTCTTTAACAGATTTAAATCCTTCTCCAATTTCCCTGTGCAGTTTTTCTTTTTCTCCTTGTACTTTTTTGAAGTATTCCTCATCTTCCTCAATTTGTTTTATTATAATTTTTCTTTGCTCAAGCAAATCCTCGCATTGAGCTTTAACTCTTTCCATGTATATCGTTGTTTCCTCAAATTCCTTATTAAGAATTTTTTTGTCCTCCGCATTCATATTAAAAATAAAAGAATGTTACATCAGCAGGAGTGGCGATGTCAGCATAAAGCCCTGTTCCAAAAGAAACATCAGCCATATCGTAATAAGTGGAGGCAGATAAATCAAAGGTATTTACTATAACCCCACCAGAACCCTCTGTATTATCCCATAGTTTCATGCTTCCTGTTCCACTGGAAAAAACTCCCCTCAACCTCCCATACCCTGTTTTTATAAGGGCTGAACCACTTCCTTGATTTGAATAGTCTGGACTTAATAGTCCAAAGTCATTTGCATTTGCCATAATTTCTAACCTCCTTTAAAAATAATAAAACGTTGCAACTAATGTTCCCGAAAGAACAGCGTATAGTCCGGTTCCGAAAGAAACATCTCCCATCTTGTAATAAGTATAAGGGTCTACTGAAAATTCTCTAATAATAACCGGATTTCCATTTATTGTGTTATCTAAAAGCTCTATCGTTGGACTTAATTTCGCCGCCCCCACAAAAAATCCTCTTAACCTGCCATATCCTTCTTTAACACAACCACTGGAACTTAAAATTTTTAATGTTGGGCTTAATAACCCAAAGTCTTTTGCATTCGCCATGTCTTGCTTTTTGAGAAGAGTGAGAGTAGCGGAGGCAAACACACCCTCACTCCCCTCAAGAAAAATTTAAACGTTTAACCGACTTTTATATTTTACTATGAGCTTTTCTCTTATGAACACTTAACCCAGCGTTGCTCTTACAAACCTGACCGCAAATAGAACATTTGAATTTTATTTGTGGTTCTTCTTCTTTTGCCTCTTCTTTAACATCAGGTTCTTGTATTGGCTGAGGTTCTTCTTTTTGAATTTCTTCAAAAACATTTTCTTCCTTTTTTTCTTCTACTTTTTCCTCAACCTTACCCATTGAAACTTCTCCAAGCATACTTTTCATTGTTGCCTCAAACAATGCTTTGTCTGCTCTTCTTTCCAATAAAATCTTATCCGCTAAATGTTTAGCAAAATGTTGTGCTAAAAATCTTGGCAAAGGAATCGTTGCCCCTGCCTTGATTATAGTAATCTTTCCGCCATACATTCCTGAGAAATCTTCTTTATCCACATTGGTAAAAGTTATAATTTCTAAATTCATAAATTTAACTTATTTAATTCGCCTCCCGACCTTTGCCTCACTTGCGAGACTATCACTGCCGCCCCCGAGGCAGAGTAGTACCACAAGTACTAACTAAGAGTGTCTGTGCAGAATGGATAATTCAAGCTAATAGTTCCAGTTGAACCAGATGCTGCAGAATCAATAATACAAGCTCCTGCTATTAAATCTCCTGAAACGATTGTTGTCATTACTGTAGCAGTTGTTCCACAAGCATATACGGCTGAACCGGTTGATGATGTCCAAGCACCTCCAGTATTGCCCGACCCAACTCCTTTTATCTGAAACCAACCATAATTAGGTCCGGTAATTGCTGCTTGAGCAATTCCAACCTGTCCTTTGGCATTCGCTACCAACCTTGTAACCGAACCTGTAGCTGAAGTAAATGTTACCCAATCATACTGAGCGACACTTGTAGTTCCCGGAAGATAAATATACTCATTTCCACTTTTGTCTGAAACTCTTGTTCCAACGGTATAATGAGCATAAGAATCTACAGAACTTAACGGATATACTAATTTAATCATAGGTTTAGGTTATTTACTAAGATAGCGTGTCGGTACAGAAAGGTTTGTTAATCCAGCAAGCCGCACTTCCTGAAGCAGCGGTTCCTGAAAGGTAAGCTCCTGCCAATAAATCTCCTGCCACAACAACCGCTCCAGCATAAGCCGCAGTTCCTGAGGCATATAACTGAAAACCAGCTGTGGTTACTCCTGCTCCCCATTTGGCGTTAACCAAACCTTTTGTCTGAAACCAGCCATAATTAGGACCAGTTACTGCAGATATTGCTACAGCCACTTGTCCTTTAGCTCCAGTTGTTGCCAATCTGGTAACTGAACCGGTTGCCGAGGTAAATGTTACCCAATCTTGTGCTGCTACACTGGTATTTCCGGGAAGATAGATATATTCGTTTCCGCTTTTATCCATCGTAACGGAACCAAGCGTGTATGCCGCACTAGAGTCTACGTTCGTTAATGGTGCTGTTAATTTTACCATAATTTTTTGCTAATAAGTTTTGCTATACTCTGAATTTTAGAATTATTTTAGTTCGCCAAATTCAGACTACGAACCGACCGTTTCGGTCTAAAAATACTATTTAAGAATTCCCCAAATAGTACAAGACAAAGTTGGTGTTCCAGTCATAGAACCCGAACTTGTTAACACGATTGCTCTTCCTGCTGTTCCGGCTAAATCAAGAGTTTGAAGCTGAACATAAGGAGTTCCGGCTCCGCTTCCCAATACTGCTCCAGTACTTAATGCTGTAGCGGCTCCGTGCCAAATAATTGTTCCAGCTGCATCTCCTATAAAAAATGCTGAACCACCGGCACAGGAATTATCTCCAAAGTTCTTCATAACAAAACCTGTAACATAAGGTGTTCTGGTTCCAATGGTTGTTGCTGATAATAATTCTACTTGCCCTGCTCCTATATTCAATTCTGCTGTTCCGATAGAAACATCAGAAGCAACAAAAGGTACTCCAGTTAAAGCATCATAAGTTGTTTGAAGAGATACTTCCTCAGCTTCATTACTTGAATCTCCGAGTAAAATATACCCATCGTCAAGCGAAGTTCCTGTAAGCTTTGCCCCGTATTTTATTGCGGGATTAAAATCTCTAAGTTCCATAAGTTTGTTTCTTTATGGGGGCTCCTGAAAAGCCCCGAAGGACATGTTCTCGTCAACCCCCCATAAAGAAGTTAATTACTAATTTCTACTAAGCTCCCGTAATGCCTGAAAGCATTGCTTGGTTTCTTGGATTATTGCAAATCAAGTTACCAATTAAGATGATATGCCCAACCTTTCCATATTGGTCTACGGGTTTGTTATAACCAGAGAAGCTGAATCCTGTTGTTACAGGAACGCTGTAAACAGATTCTAATCCGCCACCAGTGAAGGTAACAGTTTTGTAATCTGGGTCTGTGGTTTTAACTCCATAGAAAGCAATATTTCTGGTGTTAAGCATGAACATATCTTTTTGTTACGCTCCGATTTCTCGGAGTATCGGACTATCACTTCGCCATATAGGCGTCTTCTCGTTTAGTCTCTGTTGGTACTAATTAGTATAAGTTTTTCCCTTTTTAACAACCTCATTTTTAGGTAAAACTTTTCTCTTTCTTCTAACTCTTGTTGGTTTAATAATGGTCTATTTCTACCATACTGTAATCTATTTTGATTACTTCGTTCAAGCATATTTTGGAATGCTATTCCCAATAATGCTTGTTCTTTTTTTTCTTTTAAGAATGGAAGGATTTTTTTAAGAACTTCTCTTGCGTTTTTTGAAGTAACTGTCCAATTATATGACCTAAAATTCGTTCCCTCTCTTTCTCGGTCATAAAAACATCCACCAAATACTCCTTGTAATTTCTTTATACATTCTATTGAAGTCATATTAACTGTTAATCTAAGTGAGTAATTTGGAGAAATCTGTCTTTTTTCTTTTCTGGGATTTGATTTAATTATTATCACGCATCCTTCTCCATCTATTAAACCAGCACAATAAGCATAATCTACTTTTGCCTTATGCATAACTAAATTGAGGTTGTAAAGAACTTACTAATTGTTTCCAAAGGGTTTCCATGGATTTTTCAATCTTTAGGATTCCCATAATTAGAGAAGATTTAATCAGGGCATATGTTTTGGTTAACCCTGCTGGACAAGCTTCATCAGCGATAACGGGGACACCGTTAAAGTAGATTGCACTAAATCCTTGGGCTCCTTTTAGGTCTGTTCCTGGTGCTACCATGTTCGGTAATCCACCTCTTGAAGCACCGGTAAATTTAGGATAACCGGCTAAAGCTGTGCTCATTATCTGATTAGATAATGTTGGGGTTAACAATTTCTCGTAATATCCCCAAACTGCCTTAGTGGTTAAAATTAAATTCGGGCTATCGGCTCCATGAGTTGCATCGTTGTAGCTCGTTCTCATTTGAGTCAAGGTAAGATTTCCAATGGTGGCATCATAATTACCAAGTAAGCCATAGGTAGTTCTGTTCAATCCACCGTAAGTTGCGGCACCAAGGGTTGTGTCATCAGCAGCATCAATTAAAGATAAAAATGCGTTTCCAGCTTGAACTGTGTAGAAAGAAGATGATACGTCATAAGCCATATCTTGGGCGTCAGAAGCTAATCTTCTCGCCATCAAGTCTACGACTTTATTGGTATCATTTATGTCTACTTCAATCTGGGAAATCACACTGTTTATCTCTCTGCCTGTCGGGTTGAAAGTCATGTTAGCAAAATTCGTTGAAGAAGTTGTGCTAAATCTTTCCAAGCCGGTGAACCACATTCCCTGACCGTTAACAGCATATTTTACTGGTAATCTCATTTGACTGCCTTTCCAAGGTTTTTGATTTCCCAAGAAAAACAAAGTCGCAGGAGAATATGTCAAAATCGTGTCAACAGTAGACGCAACAAGGTATTCCATCGTTGAGGAAGCCACTTGTGTATTTGCTGTATAGTCTGCCATGTTTTTTTCAATTTAATCATTAAGACGACCTTTCGCCCCCGTATTTACCTTTGAAAAATTGTGATTAGAAGCCGTAATCCCTCTTAAACTGCTGAAGTTTTACGACATCTATTCCACTTGATTCTTCTCCAGTGTTTTTTGAAGATGTGCCAACTTTAGAACCTATCTCTTGTTTGGTTTTGGTCTTTATGACCTCTTTTTTTCCCTCCTCTCTGGCTGACTTTATCTCTTTATAAATAGTTGCCGCCTTGATAAGGTCGGTTTCCTTTATCTTAAGTGCAAAATTGAGCAAATCATCCTCTTCCTTTTGGGAAGCAATGACTCCCTCTGCCCTTAATTGAGTTAAAGTGGTGTCAATGTACTTATCGGCTTGCTCTGTTTTAGCAGATTGCACTTGAGATTGCTGATTAAGAATTTCCCTTAATTTTCCGACAGTAAGATATTCCTCATTTTCAGGACTGGCTCCTTTTTGCTGATTTATCTGGTCAGCAATATATTGGAGGTTGCCCTTTATTTCGGAAATTTCTTGCCGGGTTAAGGTATATCCTTTTTGCAATCCCTTGGCTAATTCTGCTACCTTTTCAAGAGTTGGTTCTTCTTTGGTTTCCTCTGACTTCTGCTCGGAATTATCCTCTTTGGGTTCCTCTGCAGATTGGTCTTTTTCTTCTTCCATAATTTTAAATTTATTCGTTCCCCTTGCGGGACTAATAATTTTAATTTTTAACGACCTTTAAACTTCTTTTAAAAAATCCAGATATTCCCTTAGGTTTTTAATATCTCTTTGAACATTACCTAAAGAAATTTCTGCCTCTTTTTCTCCCTTAATAATTTTTCTTGATAAAAACTTCTCGTTTATTTCCAGTATTTCTAATCTATTCTCTGTTTCTTCTTTAAGTTTTTTTATTGTATCTTTTATCATTTTTTTAATCTTTTTTTCATTGATTTCATTGCTTCCTTTTTTTCAGGAAGATTCTTTGGAGTGCCATATTTATCGCTCCATCTTTTAGCTATTTCTGGTTTTTTTGCCCACAAGTATTTGCGTTGGGATTCTGATTGAAATGGCATTTTATTTATTTAACCTCCTTCTAATAGCATTTTTAATTTTCTCCATGGTTAATCCTCCGGCTGTAATAATTAAACCAGGAACAGAATTTAAAGTTTTTGCTCTCTCTGAAGCTTGAGCCGCTTCTTCTCTCATTTTCATTAGTTTTTCCTCTCTAAGTTTTTTCTTTTGTTTTTCTAATTCTTCTTCTAGTGGGTCTTTATATGTTGGCATAATTTTTTACCTCCTTTATAAATTGGCTGTTTCGTACCACTCTAATCTTACATTGGTTAGGTTTCCAGCAGTTCCGGAAGTAACCAATAAAAGATATTTTGTGTTTTGTTTTAAAATTAATTCTTCGTCATTTCCGCTATCGGTTCCTGTCCTTGCCTGATTGGTAGTACTTCCGCCCTTATAATAATAAGCAAGATTTCCTCTTGTTGTTCCGCCGGTAGTTGGATTCCAATTAATTGTTAATTGTGAAGTGCCTGTACTATTTCTGTTGTTGTTCCCCAGTGTAAAAGGCGTTCCTCCCGACCTGTCTGAATCTTCATAAAATTGCCATTGAGTTATTGCTGAGCCGTCTAAATAAAATGTCATGTGTGCCCAGGTGGTAGTATTTGGCGTTGTTATAAGGTATTCTACCGTTCCTCCACTTTCTAACTGCCGGCTATCGGTAAACATAAAATGCTTTCCTTCATGAACCATGTGATGAGAATCACTTATAATCTTTAAAATATTAGTAGTCTCATCTACCATTATAAGAACATTTGTTCCAGAGGAAGAATTATATCCGGCAATCGTTACAGAATCTAATCCCTTGTCCAGCGAAGAATTCTCCACTAAAAGTCTGTCTGTTATGGGATTAACCTTAATTCTCCTGATATAGGCATTGGCGTCATTCGTCACTCCGGCTATCGTTGCCTTAAAATTTTGGTCTATTTTTAAATTTTCATCAGCCATTTTTATTTACCTCCAACATTGCTCTTTGATTGGATACTGCCCTGTCAGATTCTCTTGCTTTGTCTTCTTTTGTCGGCTCAATCTTTTTTTGCCTTATAACCTTAAGTTTGTCCAAAACTTTCTTGTTAAAAGGAACAATATCTTCAACATCCTCTTTGGGATTCACATACATTTCTAAAACTTTTTCCCTTGGCGTTTTTTCCTCTTTGGGGCTTTCTTTTTCAATTTCTTTTGATAACTTCAAAGAGATTAATTTTTCTAAAAGTCTCTCTAATTTCATTGTTTAATTTGATTAATTGCTTCCCTTGCCTGACCAATCATTTTCTGTTGCTGCTCTGGCGACATTTGCTGAAATTCCGGACTCTGAAATATATTCTGGATTCTCTGAAGCTGTTGGCTCTTTGTGGCGTTTAAATCAGCACCAGACGCACCAGGTTGCCCTGTGGCGGGACCTTGACCCATTTCTGGTACTTGGGGCTGTATTTTGCCTGTAAGGGTAAGCCATTGATATAATGACTGAACCCTTTGGTCTATCTTGGTATATTTCATTTCTTCAAAAAGCGTTACCGGGTCAATCATTCCCATTTGAGCCAACTGAATGGCATTTTGATATCTCATTATGTCGTCAGAAGGCAGGGTTGAGCCCTTTTTAACCATTATTAAAATATCATTTGGTATTTCTTCCCTTGTAAGGGTTATTGTTGTTTTTCCGTCATTTAAAACTTCCGGCTCTACCGAATAAACCTTAAGCATTTGAAGGTAAGCGTTATACCATTCCTCCATAACCTGCTCAACGTTTCTTACGATTAAATCCAATCTTCCGTAATCAGCTTCTTTTAAAAGTTTCCTTCCGCCATAAGTTTCCTGTTGTGCCCTTTCCCCTCTGGTGGTGGAATGCATGCCGATAATATTATCTATCTCGCTTAAAAGATGGGATAAATTATCAAACAATGAAGCGTCCGGTTTTCCTGACTGAACCTGTTGTAATCCTGCGGCGGGTGCTTTTCTGTCTAAGAATACTCCAAGGTCTCCGGTTTTATCTATTAATTCCTGGAAAATATCAACGCTCATCGCCTCTCCTGTTCCGACCCACACTCTCTTTTGCCCTTCGTTAAGCTCAAGAATTTGTCTTTCTATCATATTAACGCCCTCCTGAAGTGGTGCGGCTTGTTCTATGAGCGAGGTCTCGTCATATAAAGAGGTTTCATCGCCAAAATTAAAAACATTTAAAAAGATATAAGGAAACTCCGGGTTATCAAAAATATTTCCAACTCTTTGTAATGGAATCATTGAGCCCATTGTTTCTTCTGAAAGAACAGGTTGTTCGTCTTCATAGTTAAAGTTTGGATTTTTCTTTTTATCTAAAATTGTATTTTGAATTTTCCAGCAAACCCACTCTCCGTTTCCTCCCCAGAACTCTATATATCTTACCTTTGACTTCATTTTATCGGTGGCTCCGGTAATGTCCTTAATTTCTCTAGCTTTTTCAGGAAATTTAGCAACAAGGTCTTCAACTTTTTCCTCTAACTCTTCCCAAATAAATTCGCAATTTTCTTTACAGGTAGCCCTCTTATCAAATCCTATTTTTCTGGGAACAACGTTTTCCGTTACAAATCCCTTTTTCTCATCCCATCTGTATTTTATAACTCCCAACCTAAATAAAAACCAATGCCTGATAAGACATTGAAGCTTTTGCTGCATTTTATATTTAACCTCATAAGCAATTTTAAGTGCTTTCTGGATTTTATCCTGAGAATCATTGTCGGGAGAATTAACGGCATTAGGGTCGGGAACCTCCGAGGTAAGAATTGGAATCGCCGTCTCCACATCGGTAAAAATTCTATTATCAACAAGTTTTGATTTTTTAGGGTGAAGTCGGTTTAAATCCTTGTCGGTTCCTCTCTGCCAGAATAATTTATTAATTTTTCCTATCTGGTCAATCCTTGTTTTTAAAATCTTGCTCTCGGCAATGGCGTCATTAATCGCAATAATTAATTCGTCATCTTTAACGTCATAGTCCAGATTTTTTCTGGTGCTTGTAATTAATTGGTCTAATGTTTCTTCTGCCATAATTTTACGCCTCACTCATAATTTGGTTTTAAAAATTTTTTAATTAATGGAGCCAGCCCAAAACCTTCTTTTTCCGGCTTTTTCCATTCTCCTATTTTTGCTGTTCCGCCTTTTTCAAGGGCAAGTCTAAAATAGTTTGTTGCATGACAGAAATGGTCGTCTCCCCCTGATTCCCAAGAATCCCTTTCAATCCCCAAAGAATCTTTTTCGGTCATTTTATACAAAGACCCCCATTGAGATATATAGTCCTCCAGCTCTTGTACTTTCATCTGGTATCGTATTTTTTTTGAGCTTATTTCATCTATAACCTGCTGAAAAATCTTTGACCTGTCTGAATAAACCGTATAAGTTTGATAGTCCCATTTAATAAAATCAGCCCTTTGAATCTCTTTTTTATAATAACAGAGCCATATTTTCCCAAGATATTTATCTCTCAGCTTTCTGGGTTCGGTTAAATCCGGCAAAGCGTCTATCACGCAGCATCCAATATCATAAATCTTAATTAGCTCCTCTATGTCGTTCCAGCTTTCAAGGGCTCCCACCTTAAAAATTCCCTGATTGTTTCCTATAACATAGTGTTTCTTAAGACCGGAATCAACCCCCATAACGTTATCTTTCTGGAAATTTGGCGGTCCATAATCAATCGCCCTTAAAATCGTATCTTTGTTAACCACGACATCAGAGCCGACATAAGGCAATCCGAGTATAAAGTTATAAAAGTATTGTTTTGATTTTTCCTCGTAATCATTTTTTATTTTTTGAGGAGAAATCCAGGGACACATTAGGTGCGATATCCAATATCCGGAAATATCCTTGTCTCTGTATTTTTTGACCCACCTGCCTGACCTGCGGTCATTGTCGGTGATTATTGCCCCACATTTTTCACACACATAATTTTCCCCCTTAAGGTGTTTAAAAAAATCCAGATACTGCCAATGCCCGTTCTTGCATTTTACAAACCAGTGCTTCTGGTCAGATTTCTCATATAAAACCTGAGAAAGGGTATGAGGGCTGGTAGGGTTTGAAAAATACCATCTTCCCCCGTAATCGGACGCTTCCAACCTTGATTCATACTGCTCCAAGACCGATTGGTCAGACCTGTCGCACTCATCGTGTATATTTAAATCGCTTGTCAGGGAAATTCCCACCCCCGTTTCCATTTTTTCGGTATCCATTTTTCCGGAAGCGGCTCCCCTATAATAAATAAAATTGTCTCCAACTTGCTTTTGAAAAACGCTGTCTTTGTTCTTGAGCCAATATGCCATTATCTCGTTATTGGCAATTATCGCACTAACTTTTGAAGACGCTATGTCCTGCATCATCTGGAAAGTAGGCAGGGTATAAATAATGTTCCAGTGCTTATAATAAGCCGCCCACAACGATTTGATTATCTTTAAGGTGGTAAACCCTATCTGGGCTGATTTTCTGACTACCTGTATCCTGGCAAAGTCATCGTAAACATCTTTTAAAAAAGCACGGTCGCTAAACTCAAGCTGCTTTCCTCTCTCGTTTTTGGCTCCTTTTGTTACCCAGGTTATTAAAGACCTCCCACAAATTTCAATATTTACAGCACTAGCTATTCTGTGCTCCCAAAGCTTGTGCATTAGCTCGTCTGAGGTAAGACCGGGACTTTCTCCCATCTCCTGAAGCTCTTCCCTCATTCCGTCAAATTCGTTTGCCTCTGTCATACTTTATGTTTATTTTTTGCTAAATACTCCTCATACTTTATCTTTGTCCTTACCGACATTTCACCGGAATACCTGTCGTATTCCTTCTTAACATTAAGGTATTCTTTTCTTTCTTTGCTCGGGTCTCTATCTGTGCCCCAGAAAGGATTTGCGGTCTTTTGCTTGTAAAACTCATCAAACTTAGGGTTAACCTTCCCGGTCTTTCCGTCTAATGGCTGCTGAATTGCTTTCCAGTCCTCTTTGGTTATGCGTTTATTTAACATTTTTTAGTCCTTCTTTAAATGCTTTTTCCTCATCTGACTCCGGTGGCAACCATTCAATAACCTTGGTTTGGTCTCCAAGGTAACTATGGGGAATCTGCCTCACATTCTCATCAAATCCATAATTCCTGGCTATTCTCCAGAAAAATGCCGCTAAAGCCATAAGCAAAACTATTTGAAGTATAAAAATTAAGATAAGCATATTAATAATGGATTCGTATTTTCCTGGTATTCCTGGAGATGCTCCTGACCCTTTTTTCCATTTTATTGAATACAGGGTTATACCTTGTGGAAATTTCGTTCTCCCTCTGTAATAAATGCATCTTATTGGCATCGGCATATCCAATAATATAGCAGACAACCATGAATATCGGAACAAGGAAAATCGTTGTCTTTAGGGATAAATCCAGCCCAAAAGCCCTGTTCAGCACCTCCACAACGATTCCCCCAAACGCCGTATATTTTAAAACCGTATAAAAGATGCTAAGGGTGTTCAGTCCCCGGTTAACATAAAAGTTTGAGTAGCAGTAGAAATTTCTAAGCCGCCTCAATCTTTTGTAGGTTGTTTTCCTCATTTTTTCCAGTCTCAATAAGAATAATTTGCTTAACCAGTTGGATAGACTCCGGCTTTAGTTGTATAATCCTCCCACCGGCTAACTCATTAACTGATTCAATAAACTTCTTATCAGCGTGCAACTTATTGTAGATAGACTTTATCCTCCCGGCAGTGTAGGCAAATGCCGCCTTTTCCTGCTCGGTGGCTTCCCCATTCTGTATCTTCTCGTGTATTTCCAAATCTTTATCCAAAAGCATCTTCATTTTCTGAAGCTGACCCCTATTAAACTCATATCCTTTTAGTTGTCCCCCTATTTTCCCCCATTGGGTTCCCTTCTTAAAAGGCATTTTCTTTAAATCTTAGAATTCAAAAAATTTTAAAAAAATTTTCAGATTTCAAAAATTTAAAAAATTATTTTTGGATTTCAATTTTTCATCACATTTGTGGGGGAGATATATATACACGGGTGGGGGGGTCTGAATACGGGATATACCCCCGTACTCTTTCCCCGTTGTCTTTTTATCCTGTTGTTTTCTTTGTAATATACTCATTAAACTTGTCGCTGTTAAACCTCTCATTATCCGCCTTGAATATCTCCGTTATCCTTTCTCTTATAATCTCTAAAACTTTATGCTCTTTTTCGTCTGCTGTTTCGTTGTATGTTTTGGCTAACATATCCGCAAACAAAATATAATCTTTTTTTGTCATATTATTTTATTTGTTATTATTTTATTTCCCCATTTTTAGTTGTTAAAGATGCTTCGTTGCTTCCTTGTTTTCTCTTTCGTTTCTTTACTCTTTTTATATATTATTATAATTCTTTTTAAAAGTCAATACTACTTTAATTGACTATCCCTTTATCTTTTCCTCCTTATACTCTTATTGTTTTATTCTTTTTTTACCCCGCAAAAATGGGTATTTTATCCTTTGTTTTCTTTAATTCCCCTCTAATACTATCTTTTACCCGCAAAAACCTCTTATAACTCAATTAAATGCTTTATTTTACCGCCAAAATCTTGTTTTAGCGGTAATAAAAGAAGTTAATATCCTGCTTTTTTAAGTATTCTGTTTAAATCTTTAAGAGTTTCGTAATCCAATTTATCAATAGTATTGTAATTTATTGTCTTTTTAAACATATCTTTTATTGTTTCTCCTTGTATTCTTTCCACTTTTTCCCGAAAAATCCCGTTATCTTCTTCTTGTCTTTCCGCATCTTTTTGTTTTTTATTCATATTATTATTATTTAATTTTTAATTTTCGGCTTTATTCAAGTATAAACCAAAAAGCCATTTTGTCAAATGGCTTTTGGCTTCTTTTATTTGTCTTGCTTTTCTTCAATTAGGTTTATAACTTGTTTTCTTATCTCTTCGTATAAATCCGTTCTGGCTGTAAAAAATGCTTGTGTTTGTATGGCTTTTTCTGGCTCTTGTCCTTCCCATAATCCGCTGTCCGTTTCCCTGTTTTCGCTTTCATCTAATATCTTTACACAACTTGCCAATTCTGTCTTTTCATTTTCGCAAAAATCACTCCTCAAAAATCCATACCAAGCATTATCTAACCACTCGTGGACTTTATCGTTTAGATAAAACGGGCTATCATCTAACTTCCAAAAAATATCTTCTGGCTCTTCGTCTTTATTCTCTTTAATAGTTTCGTTTATCTCTTCCTCGTAATTGTTGATAAAATCTATTGCTTCGTCTTCAATTTCTTGATAGTAATTTTTCATATTATTTTTATTTATTATTATTAATTTATTTTTAAAGTTCTTGCCCTTTTCTTTCCGTCTTAATCATACCGCCAAAAAGAGTTATTGTCAAACAAAAAAACCATACGGCAAGTATGTTTTATTATATTGTATGGCTTTGTTGTATAAAATAGCGATAATTAAATGGCTACTTCGGAGAATAAAACCTAATTATTTTTGTAATTGTTTTAATATCCCTGTGCTATGTCTTTTTATTGTTTCGTCTTTACTTGCTAACAACTCCCCTAATGTTTTCTGGCTATAATCTTTGGCTTTGGCTTCGGCTTCTTTTCTTTTCTCTTTAATATATCCGTCTATACTGCTTTTGGCTTCTTCAATTATTCCGCTTTCTTTAAAATCCCCGTAAAAACCCCAACAACTATCTATCTGTTTTCCATTTTTTTCGTCTTCGGCTACAAACCCATAAACATTTCCCGATAAATAATTATTCCAACTTTCAATTAAACTATCTGCCATTTTTCTTGCTTGTTTTTCTGTCTTTGCTTCTTTTTTATCCACTAAAACTAATCCTAACTGGCTAACATCCCATCTCCTATCGGGGAAATTGCCCTCGTATCTAATTGCTAATACTACTCCGCTGTGGATGTATGCTTCTAATCCAAAAACCCAAAACCTCTTTTTTAATTCTTTTACCCTTTCTTTGTTTTCCGGCTCTTCTCCGTCAAACTCATAATAATACAACTCTTTGGCTTCGTCTTGACTTAAAATATCTTTTTCTTCTATCCAGAAATCACTATGATAACCAACTAATACTGCCCCGTTATCCCACTCTTGCGGACTTTCCGCAACATCATCTTGATAAATTGATATTAAACAATTTTTATAATTTATTGTTTCTATTGTGTTTTCCATATTATTTTATTGTAAAGAACTACTTGCCTAATTCTTTCTCTTATTATATTCCCATTTTCTCTTTTTGTCAATTCCCTAAACAAAAAAGCATACGGGACAGGACTTTTATTGTATTCCGTATGCTTGTTTGTGTGTTAAAACCTGTTTAACTCTTTCTCTATCTCTTTTAAAACATCGTCAAACTCTTTCCCTGCTCCATAAACTTTGGCTATCAACTTCAATTCTGTTTTGCCTAATTCATCTCTTTTTTTATCGTATTCTTGGGATATTTTTGTTTTTAATCCCCATTTCATACCCCCATACCTGCCATCATACTCGTCTAATCTTTCCCCGCAAAAATCCCAACCTATTTTATTTGCTCTTTCCGATAATTCCTCTTCTTCTTTTCTTATCTCCATATATCTTTTAAACAATTCTTCTGCTTTGGGCTTATTCTCTTTTCTTGCCCTTGCTAATTCCTCGTCTTCTCTTTTAAATAATTCATCTTTCTTCTCTAATAATTTTTGTTTAATTATTTTTTCTAATACTTTTGCTTGTTCTCTAATCATATTATTTTTTTAAAGGACTTCCTGTCAAAATCCTACCCCTATCATATACCCGTTATTGTCTTTTGTCAAACTGCTATCTTATTTACACTCAACCATTTCTAACCATATTTCCGGATTTTTTATCTGCTCTCCTAATCCTTTGTTTATAAAACCCTCTGCTTCCCAAACATTATTGAAATCAGCACAATTATATCCAACACTTCCGCCATAACTATTCCACTCGTTATTATCAGTCCAACCCTTATTCCGCCATAAAACCTCGTATTTTGTTCTTTTATAGCCCTTAAAGTTCCTTTCTATCCAATTATATCGGGCTATTGCTATCTCGGTATCCGTTGTTTCGTCTTTGATTGTTTTTATTATTTTCATATTTTATGCTTGATTAACTATTGCTGTTGCCTCAAAACATTTAGGACACAAATAAACCGCTACCGCACAAGCATCGTGAAGCCAATACTCATCATTTTTTAGTTTCGGCTTCAATTTTAATTGGCAAACATATTCTTTTTCGTTATCCTCAAATCCCACAAACATAATCCTTGCCTCGTTTCCACATTTACATTTTGTTGTTTTTTCAAAATGTTCTTGCCAACTATTTTCCAAGCCACTTTCTCCCAAATAGATTTCCATAATTTTATACCTTTTTATTTTTTAAGGACTTCAACCTTTTTTAATAAGTCCTTTTGCCTACCGATAACAAGGATTTTATCGGTAGTTCAAAAAGATTTATTAAGCACAGGCACTATGTCTATTTTCTCCTTTAACAACCATTTGTCCATCTAACAAGTATTCACCACAACCTTTACATTTTGGGTATTTTTTATCTTCTTCATATTCTTTCGCCACTTCGTCTATCCAAGTTTCAACCTGTTTAATGTCGCTTAAAAGTCCGTGTTCGTCAAAGCGAGGATTTGTTCCTTTTGTTTCGGCTTCTAATTCGGCAACTAACCTTTTTAATGCTTCGTATGTTTCTTTATTCATATTTTTTAACTATTATCTATTTCAATAACATCAAACCCACTTTCTAATTCTGTTCTTTCGTTTTCCGGTTTATAGTTTCCCTGTTCCGCATTTTCTATTGCTTCGGCTTCGTCTTTGGCTTGGGTATAAATTGTATGCCTTATACTCCACGATACTCTAAATTGTTTATCTTGTTTCATATTATTTTTTTTAGTTTTTAATACGACCTTTAATTCTGGGTATCAAGGCGAAGCCCGTTTTATCCTTGTTTGATATCTGCTTCATACCCAGAGTTAAAGGTAGAACATTATATTGGCGTGTTTTATCTGGCTCATAGGAGTTAGACAATAATATCATTATCTAATCCAATTTACTTTGACAAAAACCTCGCGTTTGAGTGTTAGTGTCTATTTGCCAGACAGGAAGACATTAAAGCATTCCTCTTTGTGCTACCAATTTAATGTTCTGCCTTTATCTTAATCCCTTATTTGTTATTTGTCAAGGGACTATCCACTTATCATCTTTGCCTACTATCGCTTATGCGAATAATAAGCAAAGCCATAAGCCGATTATTCCTGTCCGTTTTCCTTTTCTGCCTGTAATAACCTACCGGAGCTATAAGCCGTAATATGTAATTCCTCTGTTCTGTTTCCTTTAAATCTTACTTTCCACTCTCTTACGGCTCTTCCTACCGCTGTCGCCCAACTACTTGCTTGGACTACATACTCGGTAGGGTATTTGTCGCCCCTAATTTTTATTCTGTATATTTTCATATCTTTTATTTATTATCGTCTATAAAAAGAAATAATAAATTATAATCTTTTGCTAACTGCTTTTTTATTTCTATTTCTTCTCCGGCACCAATATCGGCTAATTCGTCTATTCTATTCAGGGCTTCTATTAGCTCGTCTTTTGTAATAAGACGGGTAGAAAGATTTTTTTTCTTTGCCATATCTTTAATTATTTAATTTGTAATGTTCCGACCTTTTACTTTCCGCTTTCATTGTATCATACTATTCCAATTCTGTCAATTCCCTATACAAAAACAAAAGCCACCTTGTTGTTGATGACCTTTGTTTGCCTCCCTCGTTTGTATTATTAAATGCTTATTCCCCCTCTCTTTTTTAAATTACCCCTGACCCTTTCTAACAACTCTTGGCTTTTCCTTTTTTCTTCCCGATATTTAAGGGAACTCCGGCAGGTAGGGGAACAGAACTTTTTAGAATAGGGTCTCATAATTATTCCCCCGCAATAAGCACATTTTCTTATTTCTTCCCCCATTTTTTTAATCAAGCTTATTTATAACTCTATTACACATTATTTTTAAGCTCGTTAAATCATATTTTAAATCTTTATCCGGCTCTTTTATTCTCGGCTCGGAGTTCTTTTTCAGTAAATCAAACCACTCAAACATATCTATAACAACCAATCCCTCTCCTGTTTCTTCGCTTACTCTTGGGTTTCTAATAATTAAAGCCCACTTATTACTATCCCAATTTCCTATTTCCGCCTGATGCTTGGCTTGTTCTACCCAATCCAATAACTTAATTGTCTTTTGGTTTTTGGCTTCAATTAAAAAGGGCAGGTTAGCAAAGATATCTCCTTTGTATTTTCCACTACCCGAGCCGGACTCTCTCCTCGCCTTTCCAAGCCCAGAGTTTTCTATTTCCTGACAAATCCTCTTTTCCCACCGCTTTCCTTTGTTTATACTTGATGTTGGTTTCATACAAAATATGGTTAAAAACCCCTTAAAACTCAATTATGTGCGTTTAATGACGATTTAAACTTGATTCATAATCCCTATATGTCCCGCAATAATCTCCACCGCCCTCATTACAAGTTCGGTTATTTTTCCTATAATGAGGACACTTTTTCCAATACTTGCATCTAAATAAAGATAAAATAAACTCAATCAATTTCATAATTTTTTCTGTCTTTATATTCCCCTTGCTTCCCTTTATTCCATTGCTGGATAGGTCTTAAGTAGCCGACAATTCTACTAAAAACCTCACAAGGGCGGTAATTAAAAAGCATTTGGCTTTTCTCGTAGCATTTTTTACACTTATAAATAGTAAGGGTTTCCCCGTCATCTTTGTAGATTAGGGTGTATCCTTTTGTTATTTGTTTTCCGCAATCGTGGCAATTTACTTTTTTCATATTAGGGAGGAAAGAGGGGCGATAAAGGTTGTAGTATTATTAAAAAGAACCTCGTTTAAATCTGCCCCTCTTATATAGGGTTAGGGTTGTTAGCCCTAATCCTTTAAGTTGGCGGTTGTGAGTGGACAACCGACCCTTGCTGGTAGCGTTCCAGAGGTGTAATTCTCTGGGTGCTGGGAAACAAGGAAAACATATAGTAGAAACCTTGTTGTTTTTATTTACATCGCTACTCCCAGCACCCAGGGGACTACTTCCTGTTTCTCCCCCGTCTTGCTGGAACTCTTGTATTTCCATAAAGGCGTTTATGTCTTGCCCGTCTTTGTTTGTCACTTCTTGGTTTCCCGTTTGGCATAGTTTTGTTTATTTATTTATTACGACCTTTTACTCTTTTAGTTTTTTAAGAAGGTCAACTAATGCCTGATTATAAATCTTGTTTGTTTTTTTCCCTTGCCAATCTTTTTGTAAATCTACATTACAAATATGTATTATCTCCCTCTCCCATTTCTTTTTCTCCTCTTTTAAAAGGGATAGGATTTGGTCGGCTTGTTCAAATATGTCTGGCAAATCTTCTTCTTTAAACGCAATTGAAGTGCCTGTTAATATCTCTATTATCTGTTCTTTTAATGTTTTCATAGTGATTTTTCCCCATATTTATTGGGTATTTTAAATTCTTTTAGGCAGTCGTTATAACCTCTTTTATACTCCTCTTTTAAAAGGGATAGGATAAAATCTTTAATTATTAAATCTCCGACTATATTTCTTTCGCCAGTTGCTCTTTTCCATTCTTTATAAAACTCTTTTTCCAAGTTTTGTTCTTTTAATGTTTGGTTGGACATAGTTATTTTACAGCCCAAATGAAAGATTTGTGATGGGAAATAATAATCCCAAGGTTGAATCATTTGATTAACTGGCTTATGACAAATAATACATTTTGGTTGTTCTTTTAATGTTTGTTTGGGCATCCCCTTATTTAAAGCATATTCGTCTTTTTTTAAATATATTCCTTTTTTAATTATTTTTTTGTTGTTTTTCTTCATAGGTTTAAAGGGTTAATCCTAATTTTTTAATAATTTGTTTGATTGTAAATATATGTTTTGAACTATATTTTTCTATTTCTTTTAGCCACATTGTTTTGCCCTTTTTAATCCCCATTGTAAGTCCAATGTTAAATCCTTTAAAATACCACTTTTCAGCAATTTCTTTTTCTTTGGGCGTATAATCTTCTTTTATTATTGGATTTAATTGTTTCATAAGTTTGTTTAACCGAGGTAATAATATCTTTTACTTCGGTGTTAAAGAATAAGGAGTAGACAACTTGTTGACGACTTTGATTCTTGTTTTCGTTTAAAGTCGTCTACTCCATTTTAGAGGTGTTAAGAGCCGTTCCAGAAGTCCTTAATTCTTTTCCGCCGGAATAATTCCAGTTCACATTCCTGACAGATTTCAGGGTCATCGCATTCATCGGGGTCATAGCAATATGGCTTTCCACAGATAGAGCATTTGTGGGTTTCTTTCTTATAGTTGTTCATTGGAACTCCCTATGGTTTTTTTCTTCTTCCCTTGTTAAGTGGTCTTGGCAGATTCGGTCAAGCAAGTCCTGACAGATGTCTATTATGCCCTGAAAATATGTGAATCCCATTCCTGAATTGTTCTGGCACTCTATCATTCTGTTTTTCCTTGCTTGCCTTTTAAGGTCTTCAATTATATCACAGATATTTTCCACTTCTTCTATCATTAGAAGTCCCCCTGAACTACCTTATAAAAAGGCACTATTTCCGGCTTAAAGGATGTCAGTCCTGTTTTGTCGTGGGTAAATTCCAGTATTATTCCGCCTATAAAGGGGAACAATCCTTTGCCTTTCATATAAGGCGTTTGAGCTTGAAAGCAGGGTAGTTGAAGTCCTTCAACGTTTCGGTATCCCGGCAACCAGCAAGGAACGTGGTAGTGTCCTAATAAAAGGATGTGAGGTTTCTGCTCAGGAGACATTTGCTCTATAATCTTTTGTATGCGGTAAGACCTCGCATAAGCCACGCCACCAGAACCGTGCATCAGGTATATTGAGATATTCCCAACTTTCAGGAAAGCACCATTCATTCCAAGATAGTGTATGTCTTTCCTTTTTTCTGCTATTGCCTCAAGAATATCATACCCGATGTCCTTGTAGAAGGAGTAGTCGTGAGACCCGCCTATCATATAGGTCTTTATTTTCCCTGCTTTGGGATAGTTTTCTATAGTGTAGCCGATTTGGGAGTCTGACCCGTGAAGGAACATTTCGTATATCTGTCCCTTAAACAATTTACCGCTTCCTTCTACCACATCTCCACCGTGAAAGATTTTGGTTATGCCCAAACTTTGGCAATAAGTATAAAACCTTCTTAAGTGGGTCAACTGCTGGTAGCAAGAACCGATATGGGTATCAGACACAATGCCGATTTTCTCTGCTTGTCCTAATTCAATTGGGTAGGACAACTCCTGCCTTATTTCTCTCTTTGTGGACATAAAGCCACGCCGGGAGATTTCTTCCAATAGTTCTTTTTCTTTCAACTTACTCATATCCATTTCCATCACCTCTCCTAATTTTAAAGAGCTGTAGTTTTTAGTATAAAAACCTTCTTCTTTTTTTATTTTTAACCTGTTGGCTCGTCTTTGTATTGAGTCAACCGACCTTTTAAAAACCTTAAATAACTCATCATTTGTTGAAAAAGGGTAAATTTTCTTAAGTAATTTGTCTTCCTCTTTTGACCATTTCATTTTAAACTGCCTCTTTTAAGCCCCTTGTTGCTAACAAGACCCAGATAGGTGGTTAAATAATTTTTATATGTTCGGATTTTAACAGTTCTAGTGTTATAAAATTAACTGTTATTAATTACAATTTAGCATTTAGTTTGTTGCCTTTCGGCATAGCATTGTTCAACATAAGAACAAAAACAATAATTTTTTGGAATGTAAATTGCAACTTACTCAGTTGTTAAAGCACAACTGCCAAAGCTTCTATCTCGCTGTCTTATGAGCAACAAGCAGCTTAAAAGCTGCCTCCGCTATTTTTCAAAGGGATTCATTTTGTCGGTAAAATCCACATCAAACTCCCAATTTGCCTTCTGAATAGAAGCGTCTAATTTTCTCAAAGCTGTGGCATATTTATCATATTCTGTGGTAACCTCTGATAACGTAATTCTTGGAGTCTGAATAGTAACCTCATCCATCTGCTCACTTACATTCATTCTTTTAACCTTCGTTTCAAATAATCCTTGGTCTCCTAATTGTTTTATCGGCTCCAACTGAGCTACTTTTTTTTCTAATTGCTTTCTCAATAAAAGTGCTTGTGCTATTTTCATAATTATTTGTTATTTATTATTTACGACCTTTAATTCCCTTTAGGGTATGGCAGGGAAAAATAATATGTCTACAGATGCGTAGAAAAAAATTGAAAACCTGCCACACCTTAAAAGGAACTAACCCTTAATCTTACTAATTTTATCAAAAAGCCAAATTAAAATTAAAACTATCCCAAAAAACAACACATAAGGAATTAAGCAAACAATATATAAAAAACTTTTAATGTAATTATTTTTCATAATTATTTTGACCAACACTCTTTTGTCTCCAACCAATGTCTTGTTCCCTCTTCCTCTAATAATCTATCACAGGCATACCTTTGGTCTTCCGGATTATTGCGGTCTAAACTCATTCCCCATTTTTTCATACAATAATCCCATGTACTGTCTATCATTTGGCATATTCCATAAGCAGAAGAATTGGGATTTTTTGCTTCCGGATTTCCGCCCGACTCACATAAAATAATTTTATCCATTAAGGTTTTCTCCTGAACCACAACCTCGCTAATAAAACAAGGGCTTATAGAAGCCCTCAAAGTATTGTTATTTATTTTAGAAGTAGGTATTTCTCCGGAAACTATATCCCATTTTGATAAATATAAGTTCTCCATAGCATCTGCTTTTGAGGGTGCTTCTAAAAACAAAGGAATTGATACCCCTATTATAAAAACAATAATTCCAATTGGGCGAAGGAGCTTCCTAAGCTTTTTTAGTTTTGTTTTTGATATAGTTATCATAAAGTTGCTTTGCCCTCGCCCTTGAAATCTTAAACCTTTTGGCTAACTTTGAGTATGTCCAAATCTTGTCATCGGCATTCCTTAAGGCATAAACCTCAAAGTTCCTATTTATTTTTGATGGAGTTCCTTGTGCCATATTATATGTTTCTTAAATCGTCTTGGTCTAAAATATCCTCTTCTTCTTCTATTTCATCAACTACCGGGATATTTCCACTCTTTGTTATTATATCATTAATTTTTTTATTAAGACAAAGGATGTTGTGGTGAATGGTTTTTATCCCCCCTAATATCTGGTCTATTTTAGCGTTTTCTTCCGCTTTGATTATTTTTGGAGACCAATTTGGCTCCCTCATCTGTTTTGATTCTCCCATTAAGCTTTCTGTGTGCTTACAATTAGGGTTCTGGCAAGACCAGAAAGAGTTATAGGATTTGCCGGTTTTCTTTGATACCCCAGCTGGGATAAGTTTCATCAAAGAACCGCACATGCTACACATTTTTATGTTTTCTTGAACCATGTTTTTTATTTAATTATTATTGGCTTATCTATTCCGCCTCTATCCTCGTCTGTATCCTGGGTTCTCTTACGCTTATGCGATAAGATACTACAAGAACTAAGGGATAGAAGCAGAAACATAAGCCGACTATCTTTAACTTTGTTGAAGTTCTGTTTTAATGTCCTGAAGCTGGGTTTCTTGGTTGTATTTTTTCTGCCAATCCTCATCAATCTTTTTAACCTGTTCTTCGGTAATTTCTTTTGGCTTATAGTCCGGTGCTTTTTCAGTCCCTCCTTCAAGCTTCTTTAATCTCATCTCTTCTAAATAGGAATTAACCGATTTAATCACTTCCGATTTGCAGAACTCGTAAAGTTTCTCTGATGTCTTTTCGGCTTCTTCTTCAGAGACCTCCGCTTTTTGCGAGCAAAAGAAGTCTCTGGTTTCATAGTGTCCGGCATTCAGCTTATAAGAGAAACTGCGGCAAACCTCAATTAATTGTTCTCTTTTTTTGTTTTCTTTTTTCATGTTTATATGCACCATTGGCACAAAGAGTCTTCTTCCCATTTGGGCATATACTCTCCGCACTTGGTGCAGTAATGTTTTTCTTCTGGTATCCCCAAAGCTATTTCGCTTCTCTTAATCATTTTATCCACTATCCTAGAAAAATCTTTTAAGAAAGCATTTCTGTTGTGCCTATAAACTCCTTCTTCTATATCCCTTTTAAGCGTTTCAATGTCAGACCGAATTTGAATTGATAGTATGTCTATTTCTTTCATATTATTTTTTGTGTAATATTTTTGCCTCTTTAACGCATTCTTTCCAATACCGGCATTTATAACTGCAATTAGTCGGGACATCATAAATTCCACTCTTCTCAAACTTCTTGTAATCTTCCCCCTTTAAAAATGCCTCCATATATTTCTCAAATTTTGATTTTTTTCTAATAGAGTCTGGGTGACAAAACATATTATTTTATTTAATTTATTACGACCTTTAAGAAACGAATACTGGAACTGCCGTGGCGTTTAATGGAACTCCGCCATTCTTTTTTCTTTTTTTAAGATAGTTCAGGCAATACTTATTGTGGACTTTTCTTTTGCATTCAGGGTTGCCGCAAACTCTTGTTTTTCTTCCTGTTAAGGCAGTTCCACAAACCACACAGGTTCTTTTTGTCTTTTTTCTTATATAAGACCTTACTGTATTTACTTTTCCCTTGCCATTGATTTCTTTTAAAACCTCAATGGCTTCTGGTAACTCACACTCAATTTCGTAATCTTTTGTTTTTATTTTCATATTTTTTTGTTTTATAAAAATCACACTCAATGAACAACTCTCCATTTAAGGGAATAGGATGGCAGCAGTCTTTATTAACATTTTCGCAAGACCACCGGCTGGCACAAACACCCCCTTGTAATTCGTGTTTTGTTTTTTTGATTTTCATAAATTTATTTAATTATTTCCGACCTTTAATCGTGATTTTTATTTAATTATTAATTTTCTGGCTCCCAATGAGGTGGGACAAACTCCTCGGCTAATGGGTCTGGCTTTTCTTCCTCAAAGGCATCTTTAAATCTTTCGTTGTCATCTTTTTTCATCTCATCTGCCACACAATCCCCGCAAGAACCCCATTCCTCTACAAAACCCCAATTACACTCCTTGCCACAATGAGGGCATTTAACAGTTTGGGCATCTAATTTATCTTGAAGTTTTCTTAATTGTTCTAAAGATTTCATATTTTTTTTATTTATTTCTGACCCTCATACTCTCCATTATACTCCCCCATAAAATCTTGTCAAGTCCCTATACTGGTCTATAATAGTTTTTCCTGTTTTGATTCAGGGGTTTTCTTTTTTGTTTTTTCAAAAATATCTATAGGAATATAATACTGGGGCTCCTGCCCTTCCTTTTTAAAAATCCAGTTCTCTTTTATTTTTTCTACACCAGCTTCCCAGGTTTCTTCTTTCTTTAGGTCAATAAACTTAACCGACCTTACTTTATCCAGCCAATTTTCGGCAACAAGTTTATTGATTGAAATCTCTCTGTTTTTCCAAAGAACCGCCTTACTAAAGTCAACAAACTTAATATAAATTCCATTTTCAATTTTTCCCGTATTTAGTTTCATTGTTTATTTTTTATTTTCATGATTTTCATTAAAGACAGCGACAGCATCTTTTAACTCTTTAGCATTTCTGAAAACATTTACCGACCAATGCTTAAACTCCGGAACCCACTGCTTAAAAAGAATAAATCCATTCATTTCTTTTATTTCGTTTATGTCGCCATTTTTTGAATCAAACAGCGTTAAAAGAAATTCTTGGGTTGCCCGCCTTTTAATTTTATTTTTAGACATATTAATATTTTAATTTAATTTTAAGAGGGATAGAGGTTAAAGAATGACAAAACAAAGTCCTTCTCTAACCCCCTTATATCCCCCTTAAATTCAAGGGTTTTTCTTTCTCTTTTTTGAGAAAGTAGTATTTCAGAAGTAGTGTCCAAGAAAGTGTCTGGTTCAGTCTTTTGCCTAGAGGCAACGCCATAGCGTTCTCTTGAAGTTAAACTAATTCTTATTGCTATTGCACCTGTGAAGGAACTTGTCTGAGACAGAATGGTTCAAGGTCTCAGCCATTTAAAAAGAAAGAGAAAAAAGGAATCCCCTTAACGGGGCGGAGGCAGGATTATAGTCGTTTATAAAGCCAGCCCTGAGCCGACACCGGCACCTCCTAAAACGCAAAAACCACCCGTAAAAGATGGTTTATTGCAGAATTCTATCCAAAGCCCAATTAAAGCCGACACGAATAATCGTTTTAAGTTGGGAAAGATGCCAACAGGATTACTGCCTGTGGGCTTTTTTAGACTTTGGGTTGCCATTTTTTTTAACATCAGCACGAATTCATAATGCTAATTTATTAACATATTATCATATTGCTAATTTATTGTCAATAGCAAGGAAGTTAAGAGCCAAAAAACCACCTTTCCACCCAAGAGCTTTAAGTTTCTTTTTCAAAAAGTAGGTGGTGGATTTTTACAATAGAAAAATCTATTAAAAACAATCCTCTTTTTTTTCTGAAAACAGAAAGATTGAAATGGAAAAGTGGTTAATGGCTATCTTTCTTATAAAACCTCTGTTAATTCCTCGTCTTCTTCTTCGGCTTCTTCTAATTCTTCCTCCTCGGCTTCTTCGTCAATGCCGGGAGCTTCCTCCTCGCCATAATTTTGGTATCTCATAAATTTACCTTCTAATAAATTTATCTAACAAAGCCAAAATGGCTGTAAAAAGGGGGACTGCGTATTCCGGTGCCAAGGGTAAGTAATCCTTTACCGCATAAGAAATGCCACCAAGAACGAAGATTACGACAAACCTTCTAAGCAATCTAGCCCACTCCTTGTTAGCGTCTAGGAATAGAAGAACCTTCTTATTTTCTTCTGTCATAGTTTTTGCCTCATTATTACGAACCGACCTTTAATAAAAGCGTGCACTTACAAATTCGTACCTCCAATTGCCCATTATGAAGGTACTGCCTGCTTTTACTTCTTTGCTTAATCCTCCATTGTCTATGTCAAAAACATAAAGCTTTCCCGATTGGTCTACTAACAGGTTGCAATAATGATAACTGATTTCTTTTCCGGTCGTATTATTAAAAACCCTTACATAGCCCTGACCGCAACAGTTCAAATCCATTATAACATTAAAAAGGGTTGAAACAAGAGTAGCCCGGTTATCGCAATCAAACTTCTCTGCTGTCCAGATAAAATTCTTGGCTATATTCTTAATATAGTTTAGGGCATCAGAGCAGTCAAGCCACGAAGCCACATAATAATAAATATCCAGCTGGGAAATCGGAATAGACAGTCCGGCTTCATTAAATGCCTGCTGGATAAAACTAAAGGGCTTTGTTGTCCAGGGAAATTTAGCATAATCCCTTTTTAACCCCATCATTCCCATTGTTATTAGGGAAGCATTAAAACCCTTTGAAAGTTCGCTCATTGTGCTCATAAGTTTATTTATTTAATTTGCCATTTATTTCTCCGAGCAGTTCAATCATTTGGCGTTGTCCGGAGGAAACCTCCCTAATGGCTTCAACCGTTCTGTCGTTTCCATTGTCCATTCTGGCACAAATATCGTGTAAATGGTTAGTGTTTAATAATTGAAGTTCCTTAATAATATCCTTTGTGCTTCCGTTTAATGGATTTTTTCTTTTTTCTAACTGAAGAATAACCCACATCGCTACTACTGCGATTAACACTGTTCCTCCTAGTTCTGCTAATTTTAGTATTTCTGGTGGCATAAAATTATTTTAACCAAGCATCTAAAGAATTTGGAACTACAATATAAAGGAATATCATAATCCAAAAAAGCACATCTACCCAAAAGATAACTTTTTCTTTTTTTGTCATGGTTGGAATGATTGATTTAATTTATTTAAAACGTCTCTTGAAATAATTTTATTCTGAAGAAGTTCCGACACAAAATCTTCAAAATCCTTTTCGGAAATTGTTTCTTTAAAAACCCTTAAAAGAGTTGCTTTTTCTTCGTTTGTGTTAGCTGAAATCATGGCATTAATTTTGGCGTCAGATTTCCCTTTTTCTATTGCAATTCTAAGTTTCTTTCTTAGTGCTTTTGATTTTTCTGCTTCTTCCTTGCTTTCTATTTCCCCTAAAACATCACTAATCAACTTTGATTCTAACTCATTCATGTCTTTATTGCCAGATTGATATTCTTTTACGTATTTATTAATTGCTTTATTTTCCTCAATTCTTTCAACAGCTTTCCGTTGTTCAACCTTAGAGGTTGCCTCTCTATATTTTTCTATTTGACCATAATCTGAAACCCTTATAAACCTTCCTGCTATGTTGCTTATTACCGGCAACTGTAAAAACTTTTCTCCTAGTGATTTCTCGGTTGGAGTTTGTTCTCCCACATAAAACTTGGTAAATATATTTCCGCCAACTTGATTAAATTCCCATAGTAAAAATGGTTTTAAGGCGTACCATCCACCGGCTTTCATTTGCTCATCGGTTAAAACTTGCCTGCCCCTAAACGAATCATAAGGATTTTTTCCTTGAGCAAACTGTAGTGCCGTTACTGGAGCTTCTATCGCTGGGCTGACCGTAGGAAGTTGTCCGCCAAACAAGCTGGCAATGTCCGAAACATCTTTTCCTAGGGGTTGGTCATTAGAGCTAGCCCTTAATGCTTTCCACATTAATCCGCCAAGCAACCTGCTTGTTTCATCCATTGGTATTCTTAAATAAATTGTCTTGCCAGATTTAGTATCTCTTCCCATTGGAACAATATAATAGTTAGTTAGGTCATACTCGCTAACGTCTTCCATTAATCTTTTAATGTCGTCTTCATCGTCTCCACCGCCAAATAACCCAGCCAGGGCGGCAAACATTAAAATTTTAGGAATGAAAACTAGTTTAGCGGTCTTCCACCAAAAACCACTTCTTGTCCTAGGGTCAGTAGCTATTTTAGCATCACTAAAAACCGCCTGAGTAAAAGCATTGGAGAACAAAAATATATTGTTTGTTGCCGGAGTTAAGTAACCCCTCTCAAGAAAATCAGGAGAACCAATGTTTTTTCTTACATAGTCTCTCATTTGATTGGGAGCCATTTTACCGCCCAATTCGTAATACCCGGCTACCTTTGGAATAGTTTCCACCATATCTCCAACCATTCTTATTCCCCTCAATAATGGCAAAATCTTAACCGTCTCAAGAAAGTTTTTAATTTTATTAGCTATTGGAGGAATTTCTCTTTTTTGAAACATTCCAAGTCTTTCAAACTCAGCTTGAAGTTGAGCATCCGCTGTTTCTTGTCCTGACAAAACATCATTCCAGGTAACCGACAATATCCCACTCTCTTCAAGTTTATTAATTTCTTCTAATGCCGCAATGTCTTTAGCTGATGGTTTTTTTCCAACCCCAAAAGCTCTTACTTTGGCGGTGTGAAATGCTTGTCCGTATTTTTTTGTCGCAGTAAGAAAACTCATATCTGGAACATTCTTCCAAAACCGTAAGAAGTCCCTAACAAAGTTAAATGGAATCCATCCTGGGTTATAAATAACAAAGATTGGTCTAAATAATTTTTGGTTTAAATAACTAACCGGTGACAAAAATTTCATTACCCCCTTGTTGGTGGCAATGCTATCCATATTAAGAGAATTGGCAATATATTTATCAACGTATTTTCCTTTAAGTTTTCCATTAACATAATAAGTTGCCAGCCCCTTATTGTTTTCTTTTGTGTCTATCGGAACAAAAGCTTTTCCTGTCCAGACGGTTTTTGCATCTTCTATTTCTCCTGAAAATTCTTTATTTAAAAAATTAATAACAGAAACCCTGACTTTTTGATTTTCAATCGCCTTTATTAAAGATTGTGATTTTAACAATAAGGCATTTGCCGGATTATTAATGTCTTTTAAGGTTCCAATCTGAGCTCTTATCTTCCAGGGAATCGTCTTTTCCATATACTCAACAACTTCATAGGGAGAATACTTTGGATTTTCCTTTGTTTTTTTATACAACTCTTCGGTTAGCAAGCCAACTTCGTGTGCCTTGTCTAATAATTTTTCTAAATTACCCCTAAACTTATTGGCGTTTTTTTCCATTAATTCAAATCTTTCATTTCCGTATTGTTCTTTTATGTCGTTTATTAGTTCTTCAGCCGCTGACTTGGTTATTCCTTGAGGGTTGGCAAAGTCTGACCTGTCTCCTGAAGCAACCCTGTCATAAAATAAATACTCTCCAAAGGTAAGCCAATCAATGTCGTTTTCTTGGAGACTTTTAAATATCGGTTGAAAATCTCTATTTAAAGAAGCTTTAAATTTTCCGCCAATATAATTTCTTTCCGCTAACTTATACCTTGGGTTTTCGTCATCGGGAATATATTCTCCTCTTGCAACAACCTCATCTGCCTGGTCGTATATTTTTTGGTTAATGCTTCTAATTTGATATTTAAAGTTTTGCCAAAAGTCTTTCGCCCTTTCTTTTATTTCCTTTTGTTTTATTTCTTGCAGTTCTTTAGATTTATAATCAGCCCTTTTAAACATATCTCTAGTTCTTTCCCTTCTTAATCCAACCAATGTCTTTCTGTCGTTAGATAAAACCTCCTGTAAGTCAAAGTAAGCATTTTTAACCTCAGGTTTTTTGTCTAAAGAATTAAAAAATTCTTCATAAAATTTAGGAGCCATTTTTTCCAATGTTCCCGGAGAGTTTAAAAGCAACGATAAAGAATCGGCATAAAGTTCTGCCGCACTATGCCTGTATTTAATATAACTTTTTGGGGAAGTTTTTTCGTCATATGGTCTCCAGTATTGAGTTACTGCCATTAACTCTTTTTTAATCTCAGAATTGGTTACTTTAATCGGACCAAACTGATTGTTCATAAATCTTTTTAAGGTCAAAAGATGCCCTAAAAGATTTCCCCTTTTAAGAGTTCCTTCTGGTAAATAATCAGTTAAGTGTCCTATTTCATGAGCTAAAACCTTAGCCGCAGAAACTGGGTCTTTGAATATCTCTGGTCTTAATTTTATTCCTTTAGTTTCTTTGCCCTCTATATAGTAAAATTTTCCCTGTGCCTTTCTCAGAGCCCTTGAAATTTCTGGAACCTTGCCCATTAAATCTTTAGCCAGTTGAACCATTTCCGGAAATTCTACAGGTTTAATTTCTTTTAAGTGTCCAGCTTCTATGGGAGTTCCATCGGCAAATTCTCCTATAGAGGCACCAGTCAATCCCTTTTTTCTTTCTTTCAGCTTTTTCTTTATATCCTCAATAGTCATTTTTTTCATCTCTTGCGGCTTTGTTTTTTCTTTCATAACTTCTTTAGCCCATTTTGGTGCTTCTTTTTTTTCTGTTGGTTCTGGTCCGTAACCTTCTGGGGTTACATCTTCTATTATATGTCCAGGAGTTTTTTTCACTCTTGTCATAATTTCTTCCATCTGCGCTTTCGGCATTTTTGGTTTTACTTCTGGTTTAACTAACTTTATTTGATTAAGTTTAGTTTTTGTTTCTTTGGCAAAATCCAATGCTTTTTTAGATTGAATTAAAAGTTCTCTTTGAGTGCTGGGAGTTCCATATCCCTGAAGCCCTGTTTTTTTAAACTTTTGATTTTTAATTTTTTCTTGCATTGCTTGTTCGGTAAACTGTTTTACATTTTGTTCTTCGGCAATTATTCTATCGTTTATTCTTTTGTTCAATATATTAACTTCTTCTGGAGTCATTTTATTAACAACCCCAGAATCAATCATTTCTCTGATTTGGAAAATACTTAGTGGTTCTTCTGGGGTAACCTTACCTGCTTCTTGGGCGAGAGGTTCTTGTTTAATCTCTGGTTTGGAGACCGCCTTGATTGGCTTAATCTTTTTAAGCCTCAACTCTTCGGCAAAGGAACTCTTTGATACATCAACTATCTTATAACCCTTTTCTGCCAACCATTTTTTCCATGCCACATCTTCTAACTCTCCAGTATCTAAATCAATTCCAGTTTCTTTTTTAAAGGTTTTGAACGCCAACTCATCTGGAATTTCAATTAATCCTTCTTGTGCTGTGGGTTTTGCTATTGGTTCTTTCTTTTCTACCTTTGGCTCTGGTTTTACTGATGGTTTTTCTATAATAAAACTATAATCTCCATTGGGCATTTTAGTTATTTTTGCTCCAACACTTTTCCAAAATCCAGTTGCCCCACCAAAATCAGTTGAAACACCAGTTATATTTTTTACTCCTGGTATTTTTAAAAGAGAATTTATAATTTCTGTTCCATATCCCTGTCCTGGATAAAAAGACTCTATATTATCAATGTTTATATTTCCAGTTTTTTTATCAAAAGTATAACCAACATTTGCCATTACCTCTCCATTCTTTTTAATTTCTTTTGTATAAAACTTTGCTTCTTGGGCAAGAGGTTGTTCTTTGGGCGTAATCACTTCCTGGGGGGCTTTTTGTGGCTCTGGTGCGATTTTAGGAGCAGGTTGAACCGGTGGAACCACCTCTTTTGGTGCTTCTACGGGAGCAACTGGAATTGGTTGTTCTGTTTCTGGAACAGGAATTATCGGTGGCAAAGTCGGCTCTTCTTTAATTTGTGATGGTTTTTGAGAAATAACGTCAATTCCACCAAACGGAGCCGAAGCAATAAATCCCTGAATAAATGCTTCTGCTAAGTCTTTTGTGCTAGTCATTCCTTCTTCGCTTCCAGCCCATTTTTCAAATAAATCCTGAGCTATTT
>Ga0105099_10000179_pt1 | contig 41498 bp, 42 predicted proteins | sample PPLLak3cmMay2015_2_FD_79138 | JGI IMG/M metagenome (GOLD analysis project Ga0105099, IMG submission 79138) | Freshwater sediment microbial communities from Prairie Pothole Lake near Jamestown, North Dakota, USA - PPLs Lake P8 Core (1) Depth... | ecosystem: Environmental > Aquatic > Freshwater >... | reverse complement strand
GGGCGGGCGAGGGTGACAAGTGGCCGCAAATCGTTCATAATATGCGTATGCGGATCGGTATAAACACCGGACTCATCATGACCGGAAATATGGGATCGTCGGTGCGCAAGAATTATACCATGATGGGTGATACCGTTAACCTGGCTGCCCGCCTTGAGAGCGCGGCAAAGCAGTACGGCGTCTATTCCATGATCAGTCACTTCACGTATGATGTCGTCAAGAACGAGTATGAGACCCGGCAGCTCGACAAAATAACCGTTGTCGGCAAGTCGGAGCCGGTTGTAATTTATGAGCTGCTCGGAAGGAAGGGAAGTCTGGAGCCGGATATCGTGAAGCTGATTGAGATATATACCGAAGGTCTCAATCTGTTTTATTCGCGAAACTGGGATAAGGCTATCGAGACGATGCTGATAAGCGAGCGGATCGAGCCTTTCAGGGAGATAGCGCCCAAGGGGGCAAGCCCCAGCAGAAGTATTATTAAACTTTGCGAAGAGTACAAACAGCGGCCGCCGGCGGAAGACTGGGACGGCGCTACAAAATTAACGAGTAAATAAATATTACCAAGGAGTTACCATGCTTTTAAAACTGGTGTTGTTGCCTTTCAGGCTGTTACGGTATTGTGCGGGTTTTGTTCTGGGCATCTTCAAGACCTTTTTTTCTTCAATATTCGGCATCATACGCTTTGTATTCGGCCGCGCATTCGGAACAACCATCGGGGCGTTGATAGGTTTGTTATTAGGCAGCAAGAGGGTCGGAATCAGTTTTCCCCGGAGGAAAAAAAGGTGCGATAAACGGGATTAAGCATTACGCACATTTCACGTTTGATGCAGTAACGGAGGCGGCGAAGCCAAGCTGTATTCCGGTATCATCCGATGCTGCGGAGTGCCCATTCCTTCCGTCTCCTCCGGCGCCGTAACAGGGCAGAACAACACTTTTATTCCGAAAAGATTTTTTCATGCATACTCTTCGACGCCAGCTTCTTAAGATTCAACGATCGGTGTATCTCCGGAACCTGAAAAGGATTACTGAGTCATTGTCGCCTGATCCGGCGCTGGAGCGGTATTCACGCCAGTATCACCGGTTTCTGCGGCGCTATGAGTCCGTATCATCAACCGCAGAGCTTATCAAGCGCGTGTTGTCCAGCGATATCGTATATCACGGTGATTACCATCCGCTGAAACAGTCCCAGCGGTCGGTACTGCGTATTGTACGCGAAATCGCCGGTAAACGGGAGATTATTCTCTGCCTTGAGATGTTCCATGGCCAGGATCAGCATTACCTGGATCAGTTCATGAATAATGAGCTGTCGCAGAAGGAATTTTTGAAGAAGATAGATTATGAAAGAAAATGGGGGTATAAATGGGAAAACTGGAAACCCATTATTGATCTGTGCAAACAGAACGGCATACCGGTCGTGGGTATAAACTCCCGGCAGGAGGGGCATGGCAACTCCCTCCGCCAGCGGGATGTTTTTTCCGCCATAACTATCGGCAAGTTGATTCTCTGCCGTCCCGGAAGGCTCGTCTATGTTGTCGACGGCGATTATCATATATCCCCCAATCATCTCCCGGCGGAAATTGAGAAGCGATTGCAGGTTTTTGCCGTGACCGTTGCGCGCACGATTATTTATCAGAACGACGCGAATCTGTATTGGCAGCTTGCGCACGAGCATAAGGAAGACGCCGACGTTTTACAGCTTGGCCAGGACAGCTTCTGTATCTTGAATACGACCCCGGCAAACAAGCTTCAGTCATATCTTAACTGGCTTGAATTTTCCGAGGAGGGGTATCATCCGGCGCAGGTCGAATGGGAGGACCTGTGCGAGGATTCGGGAAATACCACGATACCCGGCCTGGTAAAAACAATCTGCAAAATACTGGAGCTGCCCTATCCCCACGAAGCAGTGGAGCGGCTGGAGGTCTATTACGGCAGCCATCTCGATTTCATGGGGCATATCTGTCACTCCCGCGAGCTATCCCACATGCTCCCTGCCGTACGAAGGAAAATTGCGAGCAACGAAGGCTTTCTGCTCGAGTATGACCGGGACGGAGCGGATACCTATCTGATTTATCTCCCAACGTCAAGCCTCAATATGGCGGCGGAGGAGGCGGCCCATTTTCTCAATGCGGCGATGCGGGGGAAGCTGTCGCTCCCGTTGAAGCCTTTTGACGCATTTTACCGCACGGTCATGACCGAGACGCTCGGTTTTTTCGGCTCGAAATTAATCAATGAAAAACGCAAGGTGCTGACGCGAAACGCGCTGCGGCGCTATTTGAGATCTTTCAGGCACCCACAAAAGACTCCGGCCGGAGAAGACCGGAACAAGATTGTGCTCAGCCATTTACTGCTGAAGCACCGCTTTCTGGAAAACCTTTCCCATAATCCCGAAGAATTCAAGATAAAATTCAGAAAAGTATACAATGACCGCAAAGGACTCCATACGACCCTGGCTACACAGCTCGGGTATATGCTCGGAGACAAGCTTTTTTATGCGGTGAAAAAAAGAAGGTTTTCGCTGAAAGAGGTTATCGAACTTTTCAAAGAGCCTTTTACCGGGCCGGGCAAGGCTTTTTCGACGTATAGTGTCATCTCTTCGGCGGTGAAGAGGAAGATACGCAGGTAGCAGCTGCCGGCTGTATCAGGCGGACATTTTATACTCTACTTGTATTAGCATCCAAATATAAGTTATTTTCATCATTCTATTTTTAAATACCAGTACAAGTACCCAATAATGATGTTTGGAGGATTCATGAATACTTTTTTTACATCGGAAAGCGTTTCTCAGGGCCATCCGGATAAGGTTGCGGACCAGATATCCGACGCAGTGCTTGACGCAATGCTTACACAGGATCCTGACTCTCGCGTCGCTTGCGAGACGCTCGTTACGACAGGCCTTGTGGTCGTCGCGGGTGAGATTACGACAAAAGCGATCGTCGACATTCCGACGGTTGTGCGCGATACGATAAAGTGGATCGGCTATTCGGATCCGACGCTCGGTTTTGATTGTGATAATTGCGCGATTATGGTAACGCTGGATAGACAGTCGCCCGATATTTCAATGGGCGTAACGGAAGGTCAGGGGCTTTTCAAGGAGCAGGGAGCAGGCGATCAGGGAATGATGTTCGGCTATGCGTGTAACGAAACGGCCGGCTATATGCCGCTGCCTATTTATCTCGCCCACCGCCTGGTAGAGTATCTTGCGAAAGCCCGCGAAGAGAAGAGTATTCCCTATCTGCGGCCGGATTCGAAATCGCAGGTCACCGTGGAATATAACGGCCTGAAACCGGTACGGATAGATACCGTTGTCGTGTCGACACAACATGCGCCTGAGGCCGAGCATGCCCAGATAGAGAGGGATATCATCGAAAAAGTGATCAAACAGGTGATTCCGAAGGAATTGCTCGACAGTAAAACCAAATACTACATAAACCCGACAGGGCGCTTTGTGATCGGCGGGCCCAAGGGAGACACGGGTTTGACCGGCCGCAAGATCATCGTCGATACGTATGGCGGGTATGCGGCGCATGGCGGCGGCGCTTTTTCGGGAAAAGATCCTTCAAAAGTGGACCGGAGCGCGGCGTATGCGGCGCGGTGGATCGCAAAGAATATCGTTGCGGCAAAACTTGCAACCCATTGCCAGCTCCAGGTTTCCTACGCGATCGGCGTGGCAAAGCCGCTTTCGCTGCGGATCGATACCTATGGAACAAACGTTATTCCGGAGGAAAAGATCGTTAAAATTGTTAACGAGGTTTTTGACCTGAGGCCGGCAGCCATCATTAAACAGCTTAATCTGAAACGGCCAATATTTAAAGAAACCGCGCGGTATGGTCATTTCGGCAGGGATAACAAGAATTTTACCTGGGAATCGCTTGATAAGGTTAACGAAATTAAAAGAGCGGCCGGTTTATAAAAGCCTGACCCGGTGAAAAACGAACGTTTGGGGCATGGAACTCTTCTATGTCCCATTTTTTTTGTGCATCATTGCAAAATAAAAAGCAGAAAACAATCGTAGTATACTATAGTATTGCGGTTGGCATATATTCTGTGCATAACTGGTTATTGAATAGTTTTTTACCTGTTCGCTCTGAATGAGGTATATTTATACGTATGAAATATGCATTGAAACAACTCTCTCGAAACATGAGATATGCGTGGTGTATAGTCAGCCTCCTTTTTGTCGCAGGCGCATATTCATCGGTACTTGTCACGGAAAGTACTGAAGCACGGCTCTCTTTTACCTTTGCCATGGAGGATTTTTCGATTGCCAATTACCGGGTCGGTACTTCGACCTATTCACGCATAACCTTCAAAGGCTCGAATACCTCTTTAAAAGCGAGTGGAAACACCGCGCTGCCGTCGCAGTCCCTCTACATAGGCGTTCCTTCTTCAGGAACGGTTGCCGCGACGTTTGTTTCACATTCGGTGAAACGCATCGTACTCGATTACCCTCTTTTTCCCCACGATGATTCGGTCGTTTTTGAGAATATAAATACGGTTTTTGACGCTCCCTGGATGTCACGGGTAACCTATATGCGTTTCAGGGATATGAGAACCGGTCATTTTTATATCAGACCCTTTACCTACGATCCGAAGACGCGGGTTTTAACGGTATGTGAAAAAGGCTCCTGCACCATTGATTTCCCGCGGGTTTCAGTCCGTTCAAAATATGCGGTATCTTCAAAAAGCGATTTTTACGCGATGCTGAAGAATATGCTGTTGAATTATTCTGTTGCAGTAAACTGGGTGGAACCGAAACGGCAGGTTTCGAAAAGGGCGGGGGCGCGTTCCTATCTGAAGGCCGGCGAGACCATGGTCAGCTTTAAAATCGGCGACGGAAACAGCGGCATAAATGAAGGAACAGCGAATGAAAACGGTATTGTAAAAATACGGGGGAGCGACATCTCCTCGTTTTTTACCGCACCCATACAGGTCGATAAAATCGCTCTATACGCGTCATATAAGGAAGAGCTCGACTCGGTAGTGCCGTTTCCCGCAGCTATTCCTTCCGGCGTCAGAGAGATCCCCGTCATCCGTTTCGATCTGGATAAGGACGGAATATTTGATCCGGAAGATTACTTCCTTGCGTATGTTTCCGGGGTATGTGACTGGTATTATGATACCATTAAAATTGTGGATACAGCAGACTCTTCGAAGCGGGATTTTGCATTCAATCAAAACAGGGTGGAAAATTACCGGTATTACTGGATACGCGTCAGCGGCCCGGGTAAAAGCATACCGAAGTTCGAATGCAACGCATTGCCCGGAAAAACCGTTTCCTGTTTTGAATACAGGGAGCGGTATAAAATGTCAAAATATCTGATGTCGGAGGGCGGCGGCGGCTCGAAGGGCGGAATCAACTGGATCTGGAAGATGCTGGAAAAAAATGCGAGACAATTTTCCTGGCCCGTTGCTACCGCAGATGTGCTTGCCGATTCAGCCGGCGCTTTGAGAATCAACAAGGGAGAGGCGTCTTATGACTATCAGGTGTCTCTGTTTTTCGGCTCGCTGCTTGATTCAACTATCGGCGTCTGGAACAAGGTCCCGACCTGGCAGGATGGCACCAACGATTCTTCGGTAACGCTGACGGTTACTCTGCATTCGGATCAGAACTACCTCGAAATAGAGAGTTTCGATCTCAAATACTGGCGTGCTCTTGACATGAAAGGCAGAAAGAGCCTGCGCGTGTACTCGCCGCCGGATTCCGGTGTCGTGTCGTACCGTCTGAGTAATGTGCCGTCCGGACGCCTTCTGGTGTTCCGGATATCCCCCTGCGAATCGGACATACGCCTCATCGACACGGTCGTATCCGCGCGGGGAAGTTTTATGTGGACCGATACGACCGGCAGGGGAATGCAGTATTATGTATGCACGGAACCGGGCCTGTTAAGCACTCCCGCGCTGGAGCAGTATACTCCCGCAAACCCGGGCGCGTTTGAAATAGCGGACTTGCACAACGGCAACAATACCGCCGACTATTTAATAGTAACCCACCGGGCTTTTGCCGCCGAGGCGCTTCGCCTTGCGGAGCATAAGGTTTCGGCAAAAAAATTTTCATACCCGAAAATCGTGTATGTCGACGACATCTTCCGCGAGTTCTCCGGGGGAGCCCGTGACCCTGCCGCACTGAGGAATTTTCTGGTGTATGTCTATAATTACGCGAACTGGACGACAAAGCCGGAGTATGTCGTGCTTTTCGGGAGCGGACACTACGACTACAAATCATACGACGCGAAAGAGATCAATTATATTCCGACCGCCCAGTTTAAACAGATATACTGGAAATGCATGGATGACTTTTTTGCCTGCATCACACCGGGAGAGATGATCGTTGCGGATTCCACGGCGCCGGATATTTTTCTGGGCAGGATTCCCTGCGCTTCCCTGACCGAGGCGCAGAGCGTCGTGGATAAAATCATTGACATGGAGGGGCCAAACGCCGATTTCAGCGGCTGGCGGAACCGTATCCTTCTGGTGTCCGACGATGACATGCAGGGCAATGGCCCCGATTATATCCAGCATTACCTGGCAATGAGGATATAGAGAAGAATATCAGGCGGCTGCGCCCCTCTATGGATGTGCGGAAGGTGATACTGTTCGAGTATCCCTGGAACGAGCTGTATTATAAGCCGGAGGCTTCAAGCGCTCTTATCAACGAAATCAACAACGGTGTTTCCTGTGTCAACTTTTTCGGTCACGGGAACGAGGTGGCCTGGGCGGACGAGAACATCTTCAACAAGGACAAGGTAAAGCTTTTCCATAACAGGAAGCAATACCCGATGATAAACGCCTTCTCCTGCGCCGTCGGATTTTTCGACAAACCCGGTGAAAACTCTCTTGGGGACCTGTTTGTTACGGCGCCGCAGGCCGGGGCAATTACAACCATATCGAGCACACGCACCGCTTTCGCTTCCCAGAACACCTCGATGGCCATCACGTTTTATGAGTATTATTATAACACGGACAGCTCGCGCACGATCGGTCAGGCGTATGGCATTACCAAGGCGACAGATAATTTAAAACACTATGCGCTTCTGGGCGATCCTTCGATGCGGTTTATCAATATAACGGACACCATCGAAGCTGAAATCCTGACCGAAGGCGGAGTGCCGCTGGACACGCTCAAGTCCCTCCAGACCGTCCTTATCAGGGGCAGGGTCAAGCGAGGCAATGTCCTGAACCAGGGCTTTGGTTCTGCGGATAAACCGGCGTCTGTGCTGATAGGTCTGTATAACCCCGACCAAGACTCCGTAACCCGCAAAGACGGCGGCACCGTTTCAAAACCCGTGTACCGGCTGCCCGGCACGCCCGTATTTATAGGCATTACCGAATTCACGGAAGGAAAATTCGAGCAGAAACTACAGTTGCCCCGCAGGGTTACGTTCGAAAAACCCGGCGTTAAACTGACAACGTATGCCTGGTTGAACGACAGGGAATTCGGCGTTGGTTATAAAGGCGGTATGATTTTCAACGGCACCGATACGGCCAATACCGGTTCTGATAAGACCGGCCCCCGGATCACCATCCGGCCCGTATACGACAACGAACAGTGGAACACACCGGTCGGTTTTACCGACCAGGTGAGCGGTTTCCTCCCGCTTGAGTGTGAAATAGTGGTATGGGACGAAAGCGGTGTCGATGTTGCAGGAACAGGCCCGGACGAGGGTCTCTCGTATGAGATTGAAGGAGTAAAAGAGCGGCGGAATATCAATAACGATTTCAGGCTCTATCCGGGTGGGTTTGAAAAAGGCCGGGCGCCTATCATATTCAATCGGGGGGAGTTAAAACCTGCCCAATACACCTTGACGATACGGGCGCAGGATATGGCCGGTAACACGACCCGGAGCGATTTTACCCTCGAGATACTGTCCGACGAAGATTTCAACCTTGACCATGTATTTAATCATCCCAACCCGGTGCGCATGAACGGAAAAACAAAATTCTATTTTTACCACTCGAACCTTTCGCAGCTATGGCACGGGCCTGTTGATGCCACTATAAAGATATTCACCCTTACCGGAAAACTCATCCGTGTTTTCCACAACGCGAAAAACGGGGAGGAGTGGGACCTGACCGATCAGCGCGGTAACCGGCTGACGCCCAACGTCTACCTCTACCGGGTTACGGCAAAAATGACAACCGCCGACATTTCCGGCAAAGAGAGGGTTGTCAAGAGCCCGGTGAAAAAGCTGGTGGTTCATCCGCCGCAGTAACGGTGTTGGCGCTTCCTGCGGAAGCTTCGGTATTATCCTAAGTATAGGATAATACTCCCCGCAAGGGGGATAACTCAAAGTGGATATAAATATCCTACTTTTCGTTCATGCGTAGGAACGGATGGCCTATAGTCCCTCCGTTCAACGCATTATTATCCGGCTGGCTGGCTGATGAGACGTTTAAAGGCACCGATACATTCGCCGATTCCCTGGTTTGTCACCGAAGATATATGCAGCCAGCCGCGTATTTTTTTTGCGGTGCCGCCGGGGATGAGATCGGTTTTTGTGAGGATGAAGCATTTTGGTTTTTCCGCCAGCGCCGGACTGTACTGCCGGAGCTCCTCAATCAGCGCCGCTGCATCCGATTTCGGATTCTTTGCTGTTGACTCCACCATGATTGCCAGCGCTTTGGTACGCTCTATGTGTTTCAGAAACTTAATGCCGAGCCCTTTTCCCAGATGCGAACCTTCGATAAGTCCCGGAATATCAGCCACCACGAAAGAAGAATCGTACCCTTCCTTCATTTTAACAATACCCAGATGCGGCTCTGTCGTCGTAAAAGGATAGTCCGCGATTTTGGGATGAGCATGGGAGATGACCGACAGCAGGGTCGATTTCCCGGCGTTCGGCCTTCCGACAAGGCCGATGTCGGCAATCACCTTCAGCATGAACCGGATTTTTTTCTCCTCTCCTTGTTTGCCGAATTCCGCATGGTCCGGATTGGGGTTGCGTGAACTCTTGAGCGCTGCGTTGCCCCGTCCGCCAAGACCGCCGCGGGCGATAAGAAACTTTTTATCCGGTTCCGTACAATCATAGAGGACCTCTTTGGATTCGTCGTCCAAGATAACGGTGCCCAGGGGGACCGTTATTATAACGTCTTCTCCCATTTTACCGTCTTTGTTGGAGCCTTTGCCGTGCTGTCCCCGGCCGCCTTTGTAGGAGCGCCGGTATGATACGTCGAGCAGCGTGCTGACCTGGGCGGAACCGGTTATATAGATGTGACCGCCCCTGCCGCCCTTGCCGCCGTCAGGTTTGCCGCGGGGCTGAAATTTCAACCGGCAATAAGAAAAACAGCCGTTGCCGCCGTCGCCGGCGTGTACCTGGATTGTTGCTTCGTCTATAAACATGTTGAGCTCTTTTCGTGATACGGGTGATAAGAAGCGATAGTGCTTATCTGAAATTAAAACCCAGACAAGCTGGATAAGAACCCTGCTGGTGCAGGACTAAAGCCTTCACGAAATAATTTTCTGCCTCGAAGTACCCTTTAGGGTGAAAAATGTCAGAAAATTATTTCTAAGGTTATAAGGACTTCAACCGGAGAAAAAGCGCGCAGCGAAAAGCATAAAAGCCAAAAACAGATTTCCCTGTCCGGATTATGAATCTTTTTTCGGCGCAGCCGGTGTTGTTCCCGCAGAATCGCTTTTTGCCGGTTTTTTATCGGTAGTCTCTTTGCCTGCCGAAGAAGATGAGCCGGAATCTTTATCCGCGCTTGCCGCCTTCTTGTACGAATCCGACCGGTAATCGGTGCTGTAAAAGCCCGAACCCTTGAAGAGAAAACCGCCACCTGCGGAAATAATCCTGACTACTTTTCCCGTGCAATCCTTCTTCGGACATTTTGTCAAAGGCTTATCGGATATGTTCTGAAATTCTTCAAACCGGTAACCGCATTTCTTACACTTGTATTCGTATGTCGGCATAAAAAGTACTGCTCCCTTTCCTGGTATCGCGGCAGTTGATTGGCAACGGCTTATAAAATAAATTCTGTGTATGATAAAACTCTACGGTGCGCTACCCGATACAAGTTTTTGCAAACAGGTCATAGTCGCCGGCGCCGGTAATCCGCGCCTGTATGAATGCGCCGGGCGCGCCAGGGCCGCCCTCAATATATACCTTGCCGTCCACTTCCGGCGCGTCGCTCTGTGTCCTGCCTTCAAAAGCATACCCCGGGGCGTCGGAGACCCTGTCGATGATAATCTCTTTTTTGGCGCCTATGGCAGACTCGCAGAGCTGCCTGCTGATCTCTTTCTGAAGGTCAAGCAGTGTTTCACAGCGTTTCACCGCAGTGCTCGTTCTGGGGCGGGGCGTCATGGTGAACGCCGCAGTACCCTCCTCGGGAGAAAAGGGGAACGCGCCGACTTTATCAAAACGCGCCCACTCCAGAAAATGGAGAAGCTCGAGAAAATGCGCATTGGTTTCACCCGGAAAGCCGCAAACAAACGATGTCCGCAGCGCCGCATCAGGGGCCAGGGTTCTGATGCGCTCGATCAGCGCGCGGATTTGACCGGACGAGGGGGTTCGCCGCATTCTTTTCAGGACCGGGTCCGCGATATGCTGCAGGGGTATGTCGAAATAGGAACAGAGCCTCTGTTCGCCGGCAACCAGGCGCAGCAATTCGTCGTCAATATGGCCCGGATGCAGGTACAACATCCGTATCCAGTGAAACCTGGTTTTTTCCAGCAGGGTCTCCAGCAGCCTTGCCAGCGAGGTGCCGCTATCCCTGCCGTAATAGGAGGTGTCCTGGGAAACGATGATACATTCGCGGATGCCCTGTTCATACAGCCAGGAAGCCTCTGCGACCAGTGACTCGACGGGCCTGCTTTTAAAAACGCCCCGGATCGAAGGAATTATACAATAGGCGCAGCGGTGCGAGCATCCGTCGGAAATCTTGATATACTCGGTGGCAGGCAGGTCGCCGATCCTTCTTTTATACGAAGGGGCGCCGCCGCCTGTTTTAAAATACCGGTTCAGCTCCTCCGCCCAGGTATGCACGCCTACCCACAAGTCAACTTCCGGAAATTCATTTTTTATTGTTGCGCGATACCGCTGCGAGAAGCATCCGGAAACAACCAGCGTGGTGCAGCAACCCTCTGTCTTATACCGCGCCATCTCCATGATGGCCTGGATCGCCTCTTCGGTCGCTTCCTGAATAAAGGTGCAGGTATTCACCAGGATTATCCCGGCTTTGTCAAAGTCGTCCGTTACCGTAAAACCGCACGAACCCAGATACGACAGTATATGTTCCCCGTCGATCATGTTCTTGCTGCAGCCCAGATTTTGAAGAGCGATGGTTCTCATACCATAGTTTGCTTTTAAAAAGGGAAAAAAAAGGATTTCGTCCAAAAACGAAATCCTGATACCGGTTCCGGTATATAATATACGTTTTTCTTACCAGCCTGTAGTATCCGCTCCCCATTCATCCTTGAACGGTGATTTATTTGCGGGCTGCTGTTTTGCAGGGGTTTCGGTTTTAGGTTTTACGGGTTCCTGCACTGCCGGGGCTTCCGGCTGGGTGGCTCCCCACTCATCAGGCTCCGTGGCGGCGGGCGGCGTCACGTTGCTCTCCTGCGGGGCTGCCGGCGCCGGTTCGGCTGGTTTCCATGGTGTGGGAGCTGTCTGGGCTGCCGGCTCCTGATATGACTGGTACTGATTTTGATTGCTGCCGCTGCTTTCGCCAAGGCCGCGCCCGCCCATGCCGACATTATCGTTGGACCGGTTGTCGATCCAGTAGTAGTAACCCTCACGCGTCAGATTGTTGTCGGCGAATGATTTTGCCCTTGATAAACCATCAAACCCGCCGACACGCACGCGGTAGTACAGACCCAGCAGCTCGGGGGTTGGATTCTCTACCTCCGCAATATAGGCGGGATAGCCCTTGTCGCTCAACTTCGAGGCGACTTTTTGAGCCAGCCGTTTTGATAAAACGCAGGAAATCTGCACAACGTAGCGGCCGTTGGGGCTGAACTGCACGTCGGAAGGCATCGAAGGGAAGTCATCAGACGATTTTGTCTGTTTCGCCTTCTTTTTTTCACCGCTCTCATCATAAAATTCATTGAAGATGTCGTCGGATTTCTGCCCCGCAGACGATGACGAGGTTTTGATGCTGTCGATGATGGATTCAGTCTCTTTGCTTTTTTTCTTGCTGCATCCGTACATAGCGAGAAAAACCATTAACCCTGCAATAACCAATCGATTAAAAGACATATCTCCTCCTGAAAAAAATAAAAGAGCTCGCGCCTGTTTTTTTTTCTGCTCTATTAATATAATTTTTCAATCGGTATATTATATAGTACTATTCTGACAAATTAACTTTCAAGACAAATACTGTTTTTAACGCATGTGCAACCATTATAACCCCTCCGGCAGTCCAGAGAGGAGTTTTTGCGCCTCGATCGCCTGCGGGGTCTGCGGAAAATATTCAATAATGTTCCGCAGCAGGCTGACGGCGCGTTGAATATCGCCCCGGTTCAGCGCCTTCGCCACCTCCCTCGCATGCGCCGCCGCCTTTTTTAATTTCGATGCGTAGGCTCCCGACGCATCCACCGGTTGTCCGGTTTTGGGGAGCTGGCTGAAACGGTACTCCCCGTATCGTACCACCAGATCTGAGCCTGCGCCCCCGGGAAGCTGATATTCTATAGTACGGGTATCGAAGAGTATGTACTTTTCCACCTGACGGTACGACGCGGTTATGCGAAGCGCCGGCTCTTCGTTGATAGATATATCGAGACGGCAGGGGACGGTGATCTGGTTAACGGTCGTGTAGCCGCACGCGTAGGTGTGGGTGGTTGCCACAGCGTCAGGCCTGCCGGTCTGCTCCGCCGAAAAAGTGCGCGCGTGCCTGGTGACCGAGAGCCGGTGCGCGAGCATGGTTTTTGCATCTATTGTAATTGTCAATCTACTCAGCCAGGTCTCGCGGATAGAGGCGCCTGCGTCATCGTACTTATAATAGAAACGGTCGCCGGACGGCCTCATGGTAAAGGTGGTGAAAAGCGTATCGTTTTGCTTCTCTGTTTTTTCCGTAACAGAAGTTTCCTTCTGCATCTGCAGCAGGTTTTCAAGGTCGCGGTATTGCAGCACCGCATTCAGAACGACCCCGATCATATCGATGGGATTTAAAATGCCGCTGATAAGGTCGCGTGTCTGCGCCGTATACTCCTTATTAGTTATAACAAGCCGGAAACCCTCTTTTTTATCAAACAGCTCGGAATACTGAGGCATTTCTATTTTTAACGTGTCTAGAACCGGTTTCATCTCGTCGGCTATTGATCCCGATACTGTCAGGGAAGCGTTGTACTGTCTGGGCAGATACCCGGCAAGCAGGTCGTGCGGCGACTCGATTTTCGAAATAATAAGATACGGCCCGGATAATTTTTCGGAGGGTTTCGCCGTCACGGCAAACGGGAGCTGCAGTAACAGGCAAAAGAGAAACAACCGATGCATGGGTGATACCCTGTGTATTTCTCCACCCGGCCACATACGCTTATGGTTGCCCCCACCCGGCCTCCCCCATGTATGGGGGAGGAGGAATTGGACTGGCGGATAAAAAGGTAGAATGATAACGCACCTCTTACTCTATGCGAAAAGTCAGATTACCCCTTTTGAAGAAGGAATCCGGTCTGCAGCCTGAGGATTTATACTGCATGCCTCGGCAAGCGCTTTGCCGAACGCTTTGAATACCGCCTCTATCGAATGGTGACTGTTTCTCCCGCGCAGCAGGTCCACATGCATGGTGAGTGCCGCATAGTCGGTAAACGACTTTAAAAAATCCTCGACCAGGTCGCATTCGAAATCCTTGATTTTTCTGTCGATCAGTTGAACCTCATACACCAGATTCGGCCTGCCGCTCACATCTATGCAAACCCTGGCAAGGGACTCGTCCATGGGAACATACACCGTGCTGAAACGGCGTATGCCCGTGCAGTCTCCCAGAGCCTTTTTCAGCGCATTCCCCAGGCAAATGCCGATATCCTCCGCGCTGTGGTGAAAATCCACGTCCGTGTCGCCTTTGCAGCTCAGCTTCAGGTCAAAAAGCCCATGCTTTGCAAAAAGCGTCAGCATGTGATTCATGAATCCGTTGCCGCTAGCAACCGTTGCCTCGCCCCTGCCTTCGATAACCAGCGCAACCTCGATATCGGTCTCTTTTGTCTTACGTTTGATTTTTGCCTGACGGGCCATACTGCATGTCTCCGGAAAAAGAATTGTATTTGGAGTTAAAATGTTTTGTTAACCGTTCACGCCCCCTAAATCCCCCGAAGGGGGACTTGTAAAGTGCTGATATTTATTATCCCTCCGGCAAGCTGCGGGATAATACTGCGTAAGAGCGGATGGTTTGGGTACAACCCCTCCGCTCAACGCATTATTATGTCATTAAATTCTCTGATGACTTTTTCATTTGACAGAAGCTATCCAATAGACCTGTTTCAAAGGCTTTTAAACAACATTTCACAAAAGAGCCAATCATCTATACCTATTAAAAGTTTTATAACTACAATAAAATCGAGTCATTGCAAGTCCCCCAAAGGGGTTTTAATCCCACGAACAGTGGGAGATTTAGGGGGCGTGAACGCTTACCTATTTTGTTATACGCCCCACACCCGGCTTCCCCGACAACCCGGTATAACTCACCGCGGTACTGTATTACCTGCTGTTTGTATACTCCGACTGCAGTGGAGGAGCGCCAGGAGCATTTGCTAAAACACAACAACGATAATACTCTCCTTAACAACCTCTGTTTTTATAAAAAAGAGCCATCGTCTGCATAAGCAGGTCGTTCTCTTCTCCGCTGCCGATACTGATACGCACGCAATTTTCAAGCATGGGATACGACGATACATCCCGCACTAAAATTCCATTTTCGCGTAAAAAAGCAAAGAGCGCGTCCTTATGCTTCGTTCGTATGAGAATAAAATTCGCACAGCTTTGATACACGTTTTCCAAAGGCTGTGTTGTAAGAAACTCATACACCTTCTGCCGCTGCTTTTTAATGAATTCCACCGTCTCCTCGATATCTTTTCTGTGCGACAGAATTACCATTGCCACATGCTCAGAAAAGAAATTAACGTTATAGGGCAGCTTAATTTTATTGACCTGGCTGATAATTTCAGCAGCGCCAAGCATATATCCCAGGCGTATCCCCGCACCCCTGCACGCCTTAGAAAATGTCCTGGTAATCAGAAGATTCGGATACTCTTTTAACAGCGGTATCGCACTATACCCCCCAAACTCCACATACGCCTGATCCAGCAATAAAAATCCCCGGTGATGCTTAAGCACCGCCCGTATATCAGCTTCAGTCAAAGCGCTCCCGGTCGGATTGTTGGGAGAGCAGAGGATCATCAGGGAGTCCGGCGCCCGTGCACTCGCTTCCAGAATCGCATCAATATCATACCTCAATTCCTTATCAAGAGTAACCACCTGCGGCGTTCTGCCAAGACCACGAATCAATATCTCATACATCGTAAACGTAGGCTGGCACAGAATAACCGGCCTGCCATGCTCGCTGAGCGAGATGAGCGTGGTCAGCAGCATCTCGTTCGACCCGTTGCCTGCAATCACATTCTCCGGCAAAACCCCCGCATACCCGGCAAGCGCCTTTTTCAGCTCCGCCGGAATAAACGTCGGATACCGGTTCCAGTGACGTTTCCTGCAAAAAGCAGCCACGTCATCCTTCACATGCTCCGGCCAGTCAAAAGGATTCTCATTCTGATTCAGCTTGGTTTCACAATGCTCCGGCTTTAGATGATACTCCTTCAAACCCCGGATATTGACGTTGATAAGATCAAGCGCCTGGCTTATGTTCATAATGCTTCCTTATTATCCCGATAAAATCACTCACCCTTTTTTCAAGTCCGTTCAACTCGATGGAGATGTGGAATATCAGCGCAATTGTGCCAAGCACCGCTACAATAAGAAGGAATAATAACATGGATTATACCTCAACATAACGGTTATAAGAACGCCGTGTACAGTATGTAAAATACTATCATGAGGGGGATTTGGGAAATGAGAAGATGAGAAAGTGGGGGAGTGCTGATTTGGGGGAGCAGTTTATAAACAGGGGGTGGGGGATTTCAAAAGAGCGTTATGCAACGTCCGACAAATGCAGAAGGTGTTTAGACGGCCTGCATGCCGTTGCGGACAGGAACATTCTTGGCAGTCATGCGAAACGAATGTGGAGCTTGATTGGCAAGAATGCACCGGGAGCAGGCAGGAAGGACGGCTAAACAATTTGCCGGAGGCCGGAGCGAAGCGGAACTGCATTTGTTTGTTGGTTGTCTGTTGTTTTACACTTCCCCTTCTTTTGAATTTGGCGCCTCTTCATTCTGTCAAAATGCTATCGATGGTCATATCTTCAGCTAAAAGAATACTGAAAGAATGAGGGGTATCCTTCTTCTCTCCCTTGTTGTACCAGTCCTTGATAATGTATTGAACATTTAACTTATTCAAAGCACCATTGAAATGATACTCTTTTATATCAACGTGCGCATATAACTTCTTCAAGTCAGAGATAAGCAAGTCCAACCTTGTCGTATCAACTACTCTCTGTGATACTCGCAGAAGATTATTTAATTCGATCTTTGTCGGAAAATCGGATAACTTCTTGTCTGGATGAATAGTATCAGATACAATTACTTCGTGGTAGATACCACCACTAGCTCTGCGGGCTCTTGCGTTTGCCTCGACATTAAAATATTCAAGGCGAAGTTCAGAAAAGGGTACACCATCATCCTTTACTGCTTGGCTTTTTGTTTCAGAATGCACTTTGTCTGTACTGCAGCCAAGAAACGAAATTCCCAATACAAGCAATGCTAAATTAAGGTAATGAATAACCTTCATAACCTAACCCATATTGAATGTGTAAAGCTCTGTTCAATAGCTCATAAGATTTCGTGTTAACAAGTGGCCCCAAAGTTGCTTGTTTCTCCGAGCTCATTTGGCCATAAAGGTTGTTCCGCCTAATGAATGCAGCTTGACGCTCATAGGCAGGCAATTCATGCCTGAATATGCTGGGATTTTGTAGACCATAACCGGTAAATTTTTCTACACCAGTGACATAATGTTCAAAGTGTACAAGCTCATGAAGAAGGCCACCGAACTGTAGGCCACCAGGAGTATATTTGATAGTACTTGTGAGGCCTGTTAAGGTTCCACTAAACACAGCACCAGTGGCGCCAAGCAGATTGCTTGCCTCGAATTGTATAAGAACAGGAGATTGAATTGCATCGAGTAACAGCTGAAAATCTTCATCTGACCCTATAAGAGCAATGTCAAACATTGACTGTTCCACCTCATGCTATGCAACGTCTGGCCAAGGATGACTCTTGCGCCTATAAAATCTATTTCCTTAGTGCTAATCGTAAATGTTAGCCTGGCCTGTTGCATGACGTTTTAAGCGGTTTTTGATTTCAGGCGCGTTTTAATTCAATATACTTAATATTTTTTAAATGTTTTTAATGATTTCCATAATATGTCAGCTTTCTTATCGAAATCTGCAACGAAATCAAAACCAAAAACATTTATGCATTTATCTTTTGATATTAAGCCTTCGACAAACATAACCATTCCTTTTATTGCATATTGACCTGTGCCATTAATATAATAATAGTAATAATATTTTATACCCTTAATTGGGAAATCTATTAAAGAATCAATTTCAGTTGATTTAACATCTGGAATACCAATTCTTTCTTCTTTATGCTTAGAACACATCAATTTAGCATTTCCATTATTATTTGCAGGAATTCCAATATTTAAAAAACTATACTCCTGCCCATTCTGTATATATGAAATATCAATCTTTGGCAATCTCTTATCTTCCTTAACTACCCAGTCACCAGGTATTTGTATACTAAATCCTAACATTTTACAATTATAAGTTTTAAATTCTGTTGTAATTGGTTTGTTTTCTGTTGATGCTACTTTAAAGTGTAATGAAATAAGTAATAATAAAAGCAAGTATTTATTGATCATTTAAATCTCCTTTGAAAAGAAATATTATGTTAGTTTTATTAAATTTTATTTGCAAAATTTATCCTTGTTTTTATTTATACCAATAAAAATAATAATTGAGAAAATAGTACCAACTGGTACAGCGAATAAAGTTAAAATTGAAAGAATTGTCATTAGAACCAGTCCCCACCTTTTTTTCATAATTAGCCCCAACCCTGAAAAAAAGAACATTACAGAATGAATGATAAATACTATTGTAATACTTAATGTTGTTGGTAATGATTTGATATAAATCATTAAAGGCGCTACAATTATTAGAAGTCCACCACCAAGTATAGTATATATCCAAGCAATGGTTTGAACTGCTGTCCATAATTTATGGGAATTTACTTTTTCAGATTCCTCATCACTTAAAATATTCAGTTTTAACTCATTCATTGAATTTATTTGTTATTTTAATTAGTGATTTGCATTCACGCCCTGCTTTTAAAATAGCTTGAAAATGTTATGCAAGTAGTGCGATGATGATACTTCAAAAAACATCCATCCTTTCACACAAGCATATATATACACATTCCCTTATAGCAGCTATCAATAGATGCTCCTACAATCTTCTTCAATTTCCAATGTTTCAGGTATTGAAAAATATAGATGTAATAGAGATATATATGCATATTCTCACTTTTCCTGATTCTGGCTGCAAGTCCCGGTCTTTTTACTGTACCGCAGTTGAGTTTTCAGAGTTTCTTGTATTTGTGTTATTTTTATCTTTCTTTGTATTTTAATCCTGTCTATCCTGTAATCAGGTTAATCGTGTCCGGACAGTTTTCTTTGGCGCGTAATGTAATGCTTGTTTTCATAGTTATAGCAGTAGTGCAAGTTGTTGTAGTGTTTTACGTTAATCGGCGAGTTGTATATCGAGATTAATAAATATAAAAGGAATTTTCACGCTGGTCAAGCGGAATATGGGAAATCGACCACGATTAACAGGATTAAGGGATTGCCATGATTTCAGGCAAGAAACATTCAGCAGTGAGCACATCCAGTTTCCTGCGTCTTGATTCCTTTTTTTGCTGTTAACTGCTGACCGTTAACTGTTAACTTTCTTTATGCCAAACAGCTTCTCAAAATTCCCTCGAATCTTCGCTGCAACCTCATCGGCAGGGATTTTTTTTATCTCCGCAATTTTTTCTCCCACATACGTAACATACGCCGGTTCGTTTGTCTTGCCGCGGAACGGGTGGGGGGCGAGGTAGGGGGAGTCGGTTTCTATGAAGAGTTGTTCGAGCGGGGTGTAGCGGACCAGTTCTTCAAGCGGGTTGTTCTGGAACGTGACGATGCCGGAATAGGAGACATGGTAGCCTGCGTCGAGCAGGTTTTTCAGGGAGGTTTTGTCTCCGGTGAAGCAGTGGAACAGTGCTTTGGCGAGGTTGAGGGTTTTACACAGGTCTATTGCCTGCTGCTCGACGCCGCGGGAGTGGATTATTGCAGGGATGTTATGGCGGCGTGCGGCTTCGAGCTGATGGGTGAATACGGGGAGCTGGGTTTCGAATTTCGGGTACAGGGGGTTGGTTTTATCAATGCCTATTTCGCCCACGCCGATGAATTTTTTCGATGCGAGAAGAGATTCAAGCTCGTGTTTCCAGTTTTCCGGCAGGTTTACAACATCAAAGGCTGAAATCCCGGCAGTGCACGCAAGGGAGGGTTCGTGTTCGCTTTGGGAGAGCACGGTATGAGCGGTTTTGATGTTTGTGGGAGTATTAACGATCAGGGTTACGCCGTTTTTTTTTGCGCGTTCCGTGAGTGCGTGCAACTCGTGCTGCGGCGTATCGTAAAGATGCGCGTGTATATCGATCCACATTGGCGTAACCTTGTATATCAGAGGTGCTACCCTATATTCAGGCGCCGCTCTCTTTCGTGCTCGTGCTCGTAATCGTAATCGGTTTTTCTTCTAATCGAGCCGGAAAAATTTCGATGACGAGAACGAAATACATCTTCAAAAAAACTTCATTTCACCAGAAGAAGTCTGTCGGGCATTACTGTTTCATCCTTTTTCAGAGCCTGTCTTTAAAAACCGTTTTCCATTTCGACATATTCCAGATCTCCACCCCGTTATGGCCGATTTTGAATACGCGTACACTCCCTCCGGTGATCGGCAGTTTTTTACCGTTGAGCGTGTATTTCAGAATGGAATTGTTTCCCACATGGATATTGATGCTGTCTTTTGCGGAGAAATATCTGGGTTCTTCGGTTCGCACAAAGTTTTTCCACGATTTATTATCGTAAAAAACCTGCACCCACACGGAATCGATAGTTGCGGAAATGACCAGTTTCAACGTATCCTTTTTCAGCGCGGTCATGAGGGGTGTATTCTTTTTAATGATATCCTGTTCCTGTTTGATCTCTTCTTCGGTATACAGGGAATCTGCAACAGAGTCCTCTGCCATAGTCTGTTCTACGAGCGGAGAATCGGCGGGGGAAACGGAAGTTGTATCCGCTGCAGAGTCTGCTACTGCTGCAACCGGAGCGGGCTCTTCGGACGTAGTTGCAATCCAGCCCATTCTCTTTGATACGAAACTTAATACAGCCAGGACCATAACGATAATAACGATAAAAACCCATGCGTTTGACTGTTTTTGCTTGTCTTTTTCCAGGTTTATATTAATTTTTTCCGATCTGCTGACCTCTTTTTCAAGTTCCGAATAGCCTTTCTCTTCAAAGAATTTTTTCAGGATTTCTTCCGGATCGAGCGAAAGGTAGGACGCAATAGAGCGAAGGTACACCCTGATATAGGGATCCGCGGGAATCTCCGTAAAACTGTTCGCTTCGATGGCCTTGATATATTTGATGTTAAGCTTCATATCTTTTGCTATGGTTTCCAGGGTTATTCTGCGGGTAACCCGCTCCTTATGAAGAATATCCCCCACCTTTTCCTTGGGCCGCTCGGTGGTTTCCGGCTGCGGTGGTTGCTGCTGCTGGGGTATCTCGTTTGTCTCTTTCGGGTCGATGGTATCAGCCATTAAGTCCGTCCTTTCGAAAATTCGTTATAGGCCCTGAACAGGTCGATTGTTTTTGAAACGGGCAATCCCATTACATTATAGAAACAGCCGTTAATTTTGTCAATAAACGTCATGGCTCGTCCCTGAATCGCATAAGCTCCCGCCTTATCGATATATTCGTTATTCAAAAGATATTCGTCTATCTCCCACGCGGCCATTTCACGGAAACTGACGTCTGTACACTGGCTTGCGGTCTTTTCGAACTCTATTTCTGCGCAGAGCAGCGCAATTCCAGAATATACTTTATGCAATCTGCCCGATAATTTTTTTAACATTGATTGTGCGTCGTCGCGATCCGCAGGTTTGCCGATGACCTGACCGTCCACCACTACAATGGTATCACATCCAAGCACGATCGCGTCTTTATATTGAGCGGCGATGGTCCCGGCTTTGGCTGATGCAAGCGTCTGTATGGATCCTTCAAGACGGCGTATGTCGATGTAGTCGTTCTCGTTTTCCACCTTTGGCGGATGAATCGAAAACAGCATACCCATATTTTCCAGTATCTGTTTGCGCCTGGGGGACCTGGACGCAAGGATCAGCGGTCGGTCGGGCTTGTTCCATGTGTTCAAAGTAGTATACATAAAATAGTTACGGCGTTAAGGTTGCATACGGCGACACCACACTACCGTAAATAATATAAAACAAAGTCCGTGATAACACCATAGTTACAGGGAGCATGGTGAATATTTTTTTTGCTGGACGTACTGGTATGCAGATGCTGGTACCTTGAATGTTTCTTATAAATCATCCCTTTGCCGGGTTATAATGGAAATTCCTCAATCCCGGTACATGGAGGTGCATGGTGAACCGGAGGCATGTTCAGCGTTACAAATAATAAAATCAAAGATAATTACAAACATCGCTCTTGCAGGTTTTATTTTTATACGATACTTGGAGCGTGTTTAAAAAAGGGTTATGAATAAAGTATCATTTCGTGCGCCTCCCTCACGGTCGGGGCATGGTTTTTTGACTTTTTAAACAGGCTCTTATATTTCAAGAACATTAAACCACAAGGCGTTAAGCGTTTCGGGACTCTATGACAGGAAGAAATGATCCGTGCTGGTGCGGCAGCGGCAAGAAGTATAAAAAATGCCATTTATATGCGGATATGAGCAGCGGCAAAAATGGCGTGGGCAAACCTCTTTCAGCGAGCGTGTTGAAATTGCCACAGGAAATGGACGGTATGAGGAGGGCCGGTGTTTTCAACGGCCAGCTCATGGATTATATCAGGACGTATGTCAAAGCCGGCATTTCAACCGGAGAACTGGACGCGATGGTTCATGAGTATACCGTGAAACACGGCCATACTCCCGGCAGCCTCGGATATCATAATTTTCCCAAATCATCCTGTATATCCATTAACGATGTCGTGTGCCACGGGATTCCTTCGAACAATGCGATTCTCAGGGATGGCGATATCGTCAATATCGATCTGACCACCGTTGTTGACGGCTTTTTCGGGGACTCTTCAGAAACGTTTATGATCGGCGCAGTGTCGGAAGAGGCGAAAAAGGTGGTGCGCGTGTCAGCCCTCGCTCTGTTGAAAGGAATAGAAGCGGTGGGGCCGGGCAAGCATTTGAGCATTATCGGCGAGACGATAGAACCTTTTGTGCAATCATATAACTGTTCAGTTGTGCGGCAGTATACGGGGCACGGCATCGGGAAGAAATTCCACGAGTTTTTTACCGTATGCCATCATCGGGCAGAGGACTGTGAAGATGTGATACTGCTGCCCGGCATGACCTTTACCATAGAACCGATGATAAATACGGGCAACTACAAGGTGGTAACCGACCGGCATGACGGCTGGACCGTGAGAACGAAGGACGGGTCGCTATCCGCTCAGTTCGAACACACCCTGCTGATTACCGAAACCGGGGTGGAGGTGCTTACCAGGACGCCTTCGCAGATCGCCGCGGGAACCTTGTTGAATTTCCCTTCATAGAAAGAGGATTATGATAGAATTACAGTATCCGCCGCCTGCCGAGAAGGTCGTTTTATCGGGCCTGTGCACCCGCACAACGGACAAGGCCCTTTTTGAGGAAGATATGCAGGAGATGGTCATGCTGTGCCGCACTGCCGGCGCGGAGGTGCTGCACACCTTTGTGCAGCGGATGGACCGTCCCAACGCGTCGACGTTTATCGGGCAGGGCAAACTCCTGGAGATCAAACAGTATATGGTCCAGAAGCGGTGCGGCGCGCTGATAATGGATTCCGATCTGTCGCCGGGGCAGATACGCAATATCGAGGAACTGATACAGGCGAAGGTTATCGACCGGAGCCAGCTTATTCTGGACATTTTCGCACAGCATGCGCGGACCAACGAAGCGAGAATCCAGGTGGAGCTTGCGCAGTTGAAAACCCTGTATCCGCGCCTGACCCATGCATGGAGCCATCTTTCGCAGCAGGCAGGCACTGCCGGAGCGCACGGTTCCGGCGGCCTGGGCATCGGCACGCGCGGTCCCGGTGAAAAACAGCTTGAGGTCGACCGGCGCATGGTTCAGAAAAAAATTTCCGACCTGAACCGGAAATTGAAGAAGATCGAAAGCTCCAGAATTACCCAGCGGCAGTCACGGAGCGACAGCGTGAGGCTCTCGCTGGTGGGATACACCAATGTCGGCAAATCGTCGCTGCTGAACGCGTTATCCGGCTCGGCCGTTCTTGTCGAGAACAAGCTTTTTGCCACGCTGGATACGGCGACGAAAAAAACCTTCATACCGGGCGGCGGGAGCGTGATTATCTCCGATACCGTCGGTTTTTTACGCAAACTGCCCCACCACCTGGTGGCGTCGTTTCGAAGCACGCTTGAGGTTGTCAACGAGGCCGACATTCTTCTTATCGTCATGGACGCTTCGAGCGCGTGGATTGATCAGCAGTATGCCACGGTGAATGAGGTTCTGGCGGAGCTTGGCGCCGCGGATAAGGAGCGTATCATGATTTTTAACAAGGCCGACCTGGTGCACAACCCCTTTGACCGGAAAAAAATAAGCCTCGCCTATCCCGGTTCCGTTCTGGTTTCCGCATTCAATTATGATGATATGGCGCTGTTGAAAGAGACCATCCGTGAAACCGTAACCGGCGTTAATCGTGAAAAGCAGAAATCCGCCATAATTACACGCGAAACAAAGCTGGCGTCAAAACTGCCGGCCAATTTTTTATACAAGCATGAATAAGGAAACAGCACCCATCTCCTTTCTGAAGCCGGAGCATCTGGCTCCTATCCGCAGCCTGTCGCTGCGGGCGAAATGTATTGTCGAGGGGCTGATCGCCGGTTTTCATAAAAGTCCCTATCATGGTTTTTCGTCTGAGTTTCTCGAATACCGCCCCTACCGCATCGGGGAGCCGGCGCGGAATGTTGATTGGAGGAAATACGCGAAAACGGAGCGTAGCGTGGTACGGCTGTTCGAGGATGAGACCAACCTGTTTGCACGGATATTGCTCGACAAGAGCGCTTCCATGGGGCTGCGGGCCGCGGGCGCCATGTCCAAATTCGATTTTGCCAGAACCCTGGCTGCGTCGCTGGCCTGGATTCTTATCCGGCAGCGCGACGCCGTGGGTCTGGCGGTATTCGACGAAAAGGTCGAGATTTCCATCGCTCCGCGCTCGACCAATCTTCAGCTCAAGACGATTATGGCAAACCTCGAAAAAATAATGCCGGGGGAAAGCACCAATTGCGGAAGCGCGGTTGATGCAATTGCCGGCTCGTTAAAAAAACGGGGTCTCTGTATCCTTATCTCCGACCTGTTCGACAATCCCGATACCGTTATCAGCAGCCTCCGGCACCTGCGGTTCAAGAAGCAGGACGTCATGGTGGTGTGGGTGCTCGACCCCTTGGAGATCGATTTTAAGCGGGCGGACCGGCTGAAAATAAGGGACCTCGAGACGCACGAGGAGCTTGTGCTGGACGGCGAGATGGCGGGCTATTTCTACAAGCGGGATTTCGGAGAACACCGGAAGAAAATTGAAGAGGCGTGCAGGGAGCTTCGCATCGATTGCGTCATCATGCAGACAAACGAGCCTTTTCAGAAGGCGCTGGTGCGCCTGCTTGAAAAAAGGGGGAGGCTGTTTTGAGCGGCATATCCTTTTTTCATCCCGCGTATCTGTGGGCGCTGTTTGCGCTCCTGATACCGGTAATCATCCATTTTATCCGCCGCAAACACACGGTAACGCTCGAGTTCTCGACGATCCGGTTTTTCCAGCAGACCGCGGTCAGGGCGAGCCGCATGAGACAAATAAAGAATATACTGCAGCTTATCAACCGTATTCTGCTGCTGCTGCTGCTGCTGCTGATCTTTGCGCAGCCGTTCAAAAAGCACGACCCGTTCCGGGTGTTAAGCGGGTCGAACACCGCGCTTTTCTGCTGGATTGATCCGACCATAAGCATGGGATATACAACCACCGACGCTTCGCTGTGGCAGGAGGCGTGCCGGTTGAGTGCGCAGTTTGATACCGCGCTCCATTCCGCAGCGGAGTTGTATTGTTATGACGGGCGGATACAGGATTTTGCGAGAGTCAACGGCCCTGAACCGGCTGGCAGAGAAAAAGCGGATAATGTGTATGAGCGGTTTACTCCGGTTCGCCACGGGCCGGGCGATTTCGGCCTCATGCTGAAAAAGTTCGACGAACACCGGAGTCGCCAGCGGCGAACGCCGGTTCTGGTTGTTTTCGGCGATTTTGAGGAGAAGGACCGGGCTGTATACGAAGAGTTTTTCAGGGATTTTCGCATCTCGTTTCCCGTTATCGGCGTGTTGATGCAGGAGCCGGAGCCCTGGAATTATTCGGTATACAGCCCTCAGATTGTCGGCGAGGAAGGTCCGTCGTTACAATGCACGGTCCGCGCCCGGGGGAGAGAGCTTGGCGCATCGGCGGTGGTGACCCTGATCGAAAACATGCGCGTCGGGCAGCAGAACGCCGCAGTAAACAAAGACAGCGCCGTCACGGTATCAATGACAATCAGCGCTCACGGCGGGCAGGCGAACGGCGAGCTAAGGCTGACGGCTCCGGATCCGTATGCGGTTGATAATGTAACCTTTTTTGTTGAAGGAAAAGCTGCCAGGCGAAGAATGCTTATCGTTGCGGAGGGAGGGGAGTCCTATCCGGTGTCTGCCGCATTCAGCTCCCTGCCCGCATCTTTGTGGAGCTCCCCGGCAGTAAAACTACCGATGGATGTTTCGTATGAAGACCTTGATTCCTCTGATATTATCGTTTTATGCAGCGTGCAGGAGCCGACGGCGGTACTATCCGCTCTGCTGGGTAGGGGGGCTTTAAGCCCCAAAACTATCGTGTTCAGCCCGGCGCAGGACAAGAGCTTTGGCAGCCTGAACAGCATCGTGCTGAAGCATCTGGCGGCGGACGTCAATAATGAGCGGGTCAGCGCCGAAAAGCCCTGTTTTCCCGTGCTGCCCGATACGGTATCCTTGCTGTGGCGCGGCTTTCCCCGGTTCACCGACAAGGATGTATCGGTGTACTCCTATTATTCGAACATACCCGGCAATGCGCTCGTGCGGCTTAATAACGGAGCTTCGCTGGTGTCCCATGTTATTGACAGCAGCGATCATTCGTGGATACTGTTCGCATCGCCCATAACCATTACCGGGTCAAACAACCTGTGTGAAACAGGTTTTTATGTACCGTTGCTGGACCGCTGTGTGCGTTACGGTAATGCAAGTATTAAACGGGAAACGGTTACCTGGGTTGCCGGTGTCTCCCAGAGGAATCCGTATTACGGCAGCCGTGTTTCTGCGCAGATATATACCAGCGAAAACAGGCGCATCGACTTCTGGGAAAAGCAGCCCTGGGTGTCGCTGGAACTTCCCGGGATTTACCGGGTCAACCCGCAGGGCCAGCCCCCCTACTGGATAGCCGCGGTTGCAGACAGCTCCGAGGGCTCGCTCCGGTATCAAACGCCATCAGTATCCGCATCAAATAAAAGATACGTGCGGTTTGTAGACCGGACTTCATTGAGGCGGTTTATACAGAATCATTCAGCGCCGGGGTATGAGTTTTTATGGTTATTTCTTGGCATATGCCTGGTTTTTGAAGTACTTTTATGGAAAAGGCCGAAGGCATAGTAAAAGAGTAGTAATACTTTACTTTTCTATGCAATGGTTGCGGGGGAATTATTATCAGGATAGGATTTATCGTAACCGTTCACGCCCCCTAAATCCCCCGAAGGGGGACTTGTAATGACTGAATTTTATTGTAGTTATAAAACCTTTAACAAGTATAGATTGATTAGTTCATTTGTGAAATATTGTTTAAAAACCATTAAAACAGGTGTAAATACATAGCTTCTGTCAAATAAAAAAATCATCCGGTAATTTAATAATATAACAAATATCAGCACCTTACAAGTCCCCCTTCGGGGCATCGTCCAGCAAAGCGAAGCGACGCAGGAGATTTAGGGGGCGTGAACGGTTACGATTTATCAAAGGGAAGAAACAATGAGGCTTGAAATTAAAGCACACGGACACTATAAGATAATAAGAATTGAGGATGAACTCGAAATAATTACCGATCTCTCCGAGCTTAAATTTCTGATTGAGGGGTATATATCACACGGTATACGAAAAATAGCTGTATCGTTTAAAGGTACCTCGTATATTTACAGCGGCGCGATTGCGGTGCTGATGGAATGTTTTAAAAAGCTTTCCGATTTCCCGGATGGCAGACTCTGTATTATTGAGCCGAATAATGAACTCAAAGGCGTGTTTTCCGCTTTAAATATCGATAAAATATTAAAAATATACAATTCTGAGGATAACCTTCCCCTTATTGATTGAATCATAGCCGCCTTCGTACTATTTCCACAGAACTACAACAATTTCGGATAATTAAATAAGTTTCAAAATTAAACAGAATTGTTTAAAAATGAAACATGATTTGTTCTTGTTTAAAACCGGTGTCACCATCCACAGATTCTCTTTGCGGGGCGTTACTTCTTTGCAGCAGAGGATTCAGCGGGCATACCTGCTGTGAATTGCGGGAAAAAATTCCATTGCAGTTGCTGGTTACACTATGTTTTGGTTTTTTGATGTCGTATGATTTATTGAGCAGGACGTGCTTGGCACAAAAATTGCAGTACTCAGGGCAAAGCATGAAAAAAAGCAGTGGTGCTTACAAAGAAGTTTATTAATTAAATTTTCTTGCCCACTCACAAAGATTAATAATTTGTATGATTTTTAATAATAAATATGGTTTTGTCAAAGAATTTTATTATTTTACACTGGTTATCAATGCGGATCGTTTTTTTGATATATATGGGACGAAGCCTCGTACATGCATTCTGCCCGGAAAATTTTCTAATATATCAGAATATAACAACTATAGCAGCAGGGGATATTTTAAAAAGCTGATAATCTAATACCATAATATTTTCACCTAATGTAACAGGTATTGTTTCACATTTTTTTTGGAGGTATGTATGAAGATAAAGCCGTTAGAGGATCGGATCATTGTAAAAACGCTCGAAGCTGAAGAAAAAACAGCAGGCGGAATAATCATTCCCGATAACGCCAAAGAGAAGCCCCAGAGGGGCGAAGTCATAGCTGTGGGCCCGGGCAAATTTTCCGATGAGGGCAAGAGGATCGAGATGAGCCTGAAGGCAGGCGATAAAATATTATACGGCAAATATTCCGGTACCGAGGTAAAGGTTGACGGTAAAGACTATCTGATAATGCGCGAAAGCGATGTTCTGGCAGTTTTTTAACAGGTATATTCACTAATAATAAACCATACAAAAGGAGTTTTGATATATGGCAGCAAAGATACTTGCATTTGAATCGGCCGCACGGGATAAACTGTTGCGAGGCATTGATGTTCTGGCGGGAGCGGTAAAAGCAACACTCGGTCCCCGCGGAAGAAATGTCGTGCTCGATAAGAGCTGGGGCTCGCCGACGGTAACCAAAGACGGCGTCACCGTGGCCAAAGAGATCGAGCTTGAGGACAAATTCGAGAATATGGGCGCGCAGATGCTGCGTGAAGTCGCATCCAAGACGTCGGACGTCGCGGGTGACGGAACGACAACCGCAACGGTGCTGGCCCAGGTTATCTCGCATCTGGGTATGAAGAATGTTACCGCCGGTGCAGATCCCATGGCAATAAAACGGGGTATTGAAAAGGCGGTTAAGGCGGTGGTGGAGCAGTTGAAGAAGGATTCAAAACCCATCTCCGGCAAAAAAGAAATCTCTCAGGTCGGTGCGATCTCCGCAAACAACGATAAGGAGATCGGCGACCTCATTGCCGAGGCGATGGACAAAGTGGGCAAAGACGGCGTTATCACCGTCGAGGAAGCCAAAAGCATGGACACCAACCTGGAAATCGTCGAAGGAATGCAGTTTGACCGCGGTTACCTCTCTCCCTATTTTGTAACTAATTCCGATAATATGGAATGCGTTCTGGAGGAACCTCTTATCCTTATCCACGACAAAAAAATAAGCAGCATGAAAGACCTGCTTCCGCTTCTTGAGAAAGTGGTTCAGATGGGCAAAACGTTCCTTATTCTTGCCGAGGAAGTCGAGGGCGAGGCCCTTGCGACCCTTGTTGTCAACAAGCTTCGCGGCACGCTGAAAGTAGCGGCAGTGAAAGCCCCCGGATTCGGCGACCGACGCAAGGCCATGCTTGAGGACATTGCCGTGCTCACCGGAGGTATTGTCGTATCCGAAGAGGCGGGTTTCAAGCTTGAAAACACGACGCTGGATTCGCTGGGCAAGGCAAAGCGCGTCACTATCGATAAAGACAATACGACCATTGTGGAAGGCAACGGAAAAAAGGATGATATTAAAGGCCGCATCGATCAGATCAGACGCCAGATCGACGACACGACATCCGACTATGACCGCGAAAAACTCCAGGAACGGCTTGCAAAGCTTGCCGGCGGCGTTGCGGTGCTTAAAGTCGGCGCAGCTACCGAGACCGAGATGAAAGAGAAGAAAGCCCGCGTCGAGGACGCGTTGCATGCGACAAGAGCAGCGGTTGAAGAGGGTATCGTGGCCGGCGGCGGCGTGGCGCTCATTCGCGCGCAGAAGGCGCTTGAAGGCATGAAGCTTCAGGGCGACGAGCAGATCGGCGTTGACATTATACGCCGCGCTATTGAAGAGCCGTTGCGCATGATCGTCGCGAACGCAGGACAGGAGCCGTCGGTTATCTGCAACCAGGTTAAGAATAACAAGGGCGCCTACGGATATAATGCCCAGACGCTTGAGTACGAGGATCTTATGGCTGCAGGCGTAATCGACCCGACCAAGGTAACCCGCACTGCTCTTGAGAACGCATCAAGTATTGCAAGCCTGATTCTTACTACCGAGTGCGTTATCGCGGAAAAGCCGAAGAAGGAAGACAAGACACCGATGCCCGGCGGCGGTGGTATGGGCGGCATGGGTGGCATGGGCGGTATGGGCGGTATGGACGACTATTAATAGATACGCTGCGAAAGCCAGATATTCAGAACATAGCGAGGTCACGGGAGTTTTTCCCGTGACCTTTTTTATCGTGCGCTATCGGGTCCCCGGATTAAGAAAAAATTTATAATGCAGGTAATAGGATTAAAAGTCGAAATTCAAATTCATATTGGCACAGCAGAGCATTGAACTGCTCGATTTCTGAACGCCAGTTGTATTTTTAAACGGCGCCTGTTTCTTTTTAAAACAGTTTTATCTTCAGTAAATACCCGGCAAATCCCGCTGCTTTTTCGGGGAAAAACTTCGTTTTTAAAAAGTGCTCGTTTTCCCCGAGAAAGCTTTTTTTTACCCTTATTTAAAGGGCTGCAACGCGTATCTCCCCTCGCCTGTCAGAATGTTCCAACAAGTTAATTGGCATTGGTAAGCCCACAATGGTTTGGCATGTCGTTTGCAGATTCTTTTTGTATAAACAGTATAAAAAAAACAACATTAAACATTCAAATCTTAACAAAGGAGGTACGGTTATGTTGTGGAACATCGATCCGTGGAGAGAGCTTGAGCGTATGAGAAGGGATATCGACTCCCTTTTCTCCGGCACAAACGCAGCCGGTATCACCTACAGTTTTCCGCTTATTAATGTTTATGACGGCAGGGAAGAGTTGACAGTCGTCGCAGAGCTCCCCGGCTTAGCGAAGGAGAGCGTCACCATTACCTTTGTCGACAACACCCTGACGATAGCCGGAAAAAAGCAGCCGCTGGAAGCTGCAAAGAATATGGCTGTTATTCGTCAGGAGCGTTCAGAAGGGGATTTTAGCAAGAGCCTGCGGATTCCGGTTAAAGTCAATCAGGAAAAAATAAGCGCGGCGTTTAAGGACGGTATTCTGACGGTTGCGCTCCCCAAAGCGGAAGAGGCAAAACCCAAAACGATTTCAATCGCGGTAAAGTAAAAGAGGAGGGTATCATTATGTCGACGGAACTAGAAAAAAGAGAAAAAAAGGCGGTAAACCACTCCGCAGCCGAGCAGATAGATCAACCCGGCCTTTCATTCAGCCCGGATGTGGATATTTATGCTTCAGAAGATAAGCTTTTTCTGGCGGTAGATCTCCCTGGTGTTAAAAAAGGGGATGTCGTCATAAATATTGACGAGAATAATGCGCTTACCATAAAAGCGAAAAGTTCTTTTACCGGGCCGGAGAATGCAATCCTGCGTCAGTATAATACGGGAGATTACTACAGGGTATTTCAGATTTCCGACGATTACGAAAAGGAGCAATTGTCGGCAAAGCTGGAAAACGGCTTGCTGGAACTGACAATTCCAAAACGCGAGGAGGCAAAGCCCAAGAGGATTGAGATTAAAGCGTAATAGCCGAAAGGTATGCGGGTATTGTAAGACCGGATGATATTTTTCATTCCGGTCTTTTACTGCTGAAAGCGGCAGGTAGTCGGTGCCCGAGAGTGCTTTATTTCAGTTGAAGCCCTTCCTCTTAAGCAAAGCATCGATCTTCGGCTCCGCGCCCCTGAAGCGCTTATACAATGCCATGGGCTCGTCGGTTCCGCCTGCGGCGAGAACATTTTTCCTGAAAGACTCCGCCAGTTGTTTATTAAACAGATCCGTTTCTTTAAAGGCGGCGAAAGCATCGGCATCGAGCAGCTCCGACCAGAGGTAGCTGTAGTAACCCGCAGAATATCCGCTGGCGAAAATATGCGCAAAATAGGGGCTTCTGTATCGCGCAACAATCTGCGGAATCAAGCCTATCTTTGAGAGAGAGCTGTTCTCAAATGCCAGAGGGTCGCTGTCGACCGGTTCTTCCAACGTATGCCAGTCCATGTCTAAAAATGAGGCTGCCAGGTATTCCGTCGAAGCAAACCCCTGATTAAACCTGCTGGTCTGGTCGATCTTGTCGGCCAGTTCTTTGGGAATAGGCTCGCCGGTCTGATAGTGCTTTGCGTACATGGATAGCACCGAAGGTTCCACTGCCCAGTTTTCCATGATCTGCGACGGCAGCTCGACAAAATCCGTGTATACCGATGTGCCGGACAGGGTTGTATACCTGCATTGAGAGAGCAGCCCATGCAAGGCATGGCCGAATTCGTGGAACAGGGTGGTCGTCTCGTCGAGATTCAGCAGCGTCGGATTTTCGGAGGTCGGTTTTGCAAAGTTACACACATTGTACACCAGCGGTGTCGCGTTTTCCATTGCCGATTGTTTTCTGTAGGAGTCCATCCATGCGCCGCCGCCTTTTGATGCCCTGACATAGAAATCGGTGTACAGAAGCCCGATGTGCGAACCGTCCGCCTCTTTTACTTCGAACACGCGTACATCTTCGTGATATTTCGGGATATCGGTTCTCTCGGAAAAGGTTATTCCAAATAACTTATTTGCAACGGTAAACGCTCCGTCCAGCACATTTTCCAGCTTGAAATAGGGTTTGAGCGCTTCGTCGTTAAAATCGTATTGCGCTTTTTTCAGTTTTTCCGCATAATACCACCAGTCCCAGGGCTCCAGCTTGAATGCAGTAGTTTCCTTGTCGATCATAGCCTGAAAGGTTTTTGCCTCTTCGGTCGCTTTCCTGATGGCCGGCGTCCAGATACGGTTGAGAAAATCGTACACCATTGCGGGTGTATTCGCCATCCGGTCTTCGAGCACGAAATCCGCATGGGTTTTGTAACCCAGAAGTTTTGCCTTTTCTATACGAAGGTTGACTATCTTGACAAGATTCTCTTTATTATCCAACTCGTTGCTGTTATTGCCGCGGTTGATATATGCCCTGAATATCTTCTCCCGCAGCTCCCGTTTCTGCGAATATTGAAGAAAGGGGATCATACTCGGCTTGTGCAGGGTGAAGACCCATTTCCCCTCATGGCTGCGCTCCCTGGCGGTCTCTTTTGCCTGAAGGATCACCGGATCGGGAAGCCCGGCAAGGTCCTGGTTGTTTTCTATAACCAGCTCGAACGCATTGTTCTCTTTCAGAATATTCTCCTCGAATTTCAGCGATAGCACCGACAGCTCCTTGTTTATCTCCCGGAACCTGGCCTTTTTGCTTTCATCGAGGTTTGCACCTCCTCTGACAAAGTCCTTATAGTAGCGCCTCAGGAGCATCCGCTGCTCAGGGGTTACATCGCTGCTATCTCTTCTCTCATACACAGTTTTTATCCGGTTGAAAAGCTTTGCGTTGAGCATGGTGTTATCCGTATGCTCCGAAAGAAGCGGTGCTGCCTCTTTTGCGATAGACTGCATGGTGTCATCGGTGAGCGCAGCGTTCATGCTGAAGAAAACCGCGGTAACCCTTCTTAAAAGATCGCCGCTTTTTTCCATGGCTTCGAGGGTGTTCTCAAACGAAGGCTCTTCGGATGCATTCGCAATAGCCTCGATCTCGCGTTGTTGTTCTGCTATGCCTTGTTTGAAGGCGGGGAGATAATGCTCCTTTTTAATTTTATCGAAAGGGGGCGTTTCAAGCGGTGTTGTATAGGGAAGAAAAAAAGGATTCTGCTCTTTTGGAGTACAGGAAAAAAGGATTATAAACAGTATGATTAGTTTTAATGCCTTGTTTATCATGATGATATCCTTTCGAGAAAGGTTGTGTGCTTTATGTATAAAATTCAATTGATCGGTTATTCCAATCGCATTCTGCGTCTAATGGCGGACTTTATTTTATGGGGATTGCGCTTAAAAGAAAATATTGCGACAATGTAGATAGTATCGTACTGTATTTTGTAAAAAACGCCATAGGGAAAACGGGTCAGGATAAAACGCCTTGTATTTCGAATCCAGATGGGGGATCCTTCCGGATTCTGAATAATACGTCCCAACGCTTCTTCGATACAAAGTTCAAAGTCCGAGCCTAAACCTTCCCGTTTTGATTCATACCAGGAATATGCGGCAACGATATCCGCCTCCGCAGCTTCAAGTATAGCTATATTCACTTTTTGCGTATCCTCAACTTATTTTTTACCTGATTCCACGAAACGGTTTTAGCTGTACCGGACTCAAGCGCATCAAGCCGTTTGTTTAATTCATTATTCTGGGCTTTAGTTAAAAACAGCTCTTCAGAATTTTCAGGGATACTATCCCATATTTTTTCTGCCAATACAATTCGCTGCGCCACACTTAATTTGCTGATTTCTTTCATGCTGATAGTCATACTGTCTCCTTTATGGTATCAATATATATTTTTCCGTTTAAAAATGGACCGTGTAAAAGTTGTTGGTTCGGCTACCGTTATTTCACCTGAAAAATTATTCAACAACAACCGGATGCAATATATTTTCAACCTTTATCATACAACCATAGCAAGGTGTTCATGCAGGATTTTACCAAAGGCAGCGTTTTAAAACAGGTTATCGGTTTCTCTTCACTCCTGATAATCAGCAATCTGCTGTTATCGGGCTACAATATCATCAACACCGCCTGGGTGGGAAGGCTGCTTGGCCATGAGGCGGTTGCGGCCATTGCCGCTGCCGGGCCGATCATCATGCTGTTTGCCTCGTTTTTAATGGGACTTGGAGCTGCGACCACTATTCTTGTCGCGCAGTCCTATGGCGATAAAAACGAAGCGCTCATGAAAAAAGTCATGGCCAACTCCTTTACAACAAGCATGCTGTTCTGCCTGCTGCTCTCCGCCATCGCGTATGTACTGCGTTATCCGTTACTGCGCGTGGTGAACACGCCGCCGGAGATTGTTGACAGGTCCGCAGGATACCTTGCGGTCGTGATGGGCGCTATGGTTTTTCAGTTCTTTTATAACTGGCTGTCAGGCATGCTCCGGGGAATGGGCGACGCTAAAACGCCGCTGTATATAATGGTTGTTTCAACCGTGTTGAATATTCTGCTGGTCCCGGCATTTATTACCGGCATCGGTTTTTTTCCGAAACTCGGAGTATACGGAGCAGCATGGGGACTGGTCTGTGCGAACGCAATCGCCGGCATCGGAGGGTATTTTTATATCGCGGGAAAATATCCGGTTTTCCAGGTCAAAAATCTGGACTTCAGGTATGATGTGAGCACAATTAAACAGGTGCTAGTCATCGGCATACCAGCCTCGCTTCAAATGATCGTGACCTCGCTGTCCGGCGTGCTGATCATCGCGCTGGTTAACAAATTCGGGACAAGGGTAACCGCCGCATGCGGCATAGCCATGCAGGTCGATATGCTGGCGATGTTTCCCGCTATGAGCATCGGATTCGCCGTTACCGCCATGGTCGGCCAGAATCTCGGAGCAAACAATTTGCCGCGGGTAAAGGAGATCATGGTAAAATCCCTGCTGTTTTCGTTATGCATCGCGCTGTTGTTTTCCATCGGCGTATTTCTGTTCCCCAGAGCAATCGGCTCCCTGTTTTTATCGCCCGGTACCGCTGATACGCAGGAAGTATTGAGCCATCTGGTTATATATTACCGGTACGTAAGCTTCACCTACCTTGGGTTTGCTGTGCTCTTCACCCTGCAGGCTGTGGTGCGCGGCGCAGGTGACACTTTTCCGCTATTTTTGATCTCGTTTATAGCCCTGATTATTTTCCGAATCCCGCTTGCCTATTTTCTTTCGGAACATACCATCATGGCGGAGAGCGGGATATGGGTGGGTATACTGGTGAGTGTGTTTATCGGGGCACTGCTTAGCTATGCGTATTATCGGACCGGGAGGTGGGAGAAGGTGAAGGTGCTGCGGAAGATAGGAGAGAAGGGTATAGAACCCGTGCAATAATTGACAGACAGGTTGTGATCTTCGCGTACATGCTTCCGATTCTTCAATCGTACTCGTACTCGATTCTGCAATTTTTTTTTTCGAGGACGACGGACGAGGACGAGAACGAAGGACGACAGAAATTTATAGACGCTACCTGTTTATTTTGCTGATTTTCGAACCAGAAACCGCTCCAGAAACAAAACCACCGCAGCATCCAGCACATCCCGGTTCTGTTTCTTGCCTATCCCGTGTCCCTCGTCTTTAGCCAGCATATACCACACGATACCCTTGTTTTTTCGTATAGCGGCAACCATCTGTTCCGATTCTCCTTGGGGAACCCGCGGATCGTTTGCGCCCTGAAATATCAGCAGGGGTTTTGTAATGTTTCTGCTGTGATAAACCGGGGATATTTTCTGTAAAAAGCTGCTCATGGCAGAGTCGCGCTCGTCGCCGTATTCGACCCTGCGCAGGTCTCTGCGGTATTCGTTGGTGGATTTCAGGAACGTGATGAAGTTGCTGATACCGTACAGGTCGATGCCGCACGCGAGCTTGTCCGCATAGCGCGTCATGCAGGAGAGGGTCATAAACCCGCCGTACGAGCCACCCATGACTGCGATGCGCGACGTATCCAGTTCCGTCTGTTTTGTTATCCACGAGAGCAGCGTGCCGATATCCTTCACCGCGCCCTCGCGATTAAATCCGTTGTCCAGGGTGAGGTACGTTTTACCGTAGCCTGCTGATCCCCGCACGTTCGGGGCGATCACTGCGATGCCCATTTCAATGATCCAGTATTGCACCTCCGGGTCAAAGGTCGGCCAGTACTGGCTTTCCGGCCCGCCGTGGATTTTTATCAGCACCGGAAACGGGCCGGAACCGGTTTTCGGTTTGTACATCAGAGCCGGAATGGTGCGGGGTTTCCCATCAACCGAATCGAATGTTTCGTAATAAAAAACGGTTGGTACCACGAAATGTGCGGGATTCAGCCCGCCGGTTTCGCTGAATGTCCACTGGGTAATGGCGGATGTTTTACAGTCCAGCAGATATGCATCACCCGGCGTCTGCGCACCGGAAACAACAAATGCAAGCTTGTATTCGACGGGATGGAACCGAAGATTGTATATACGGCCCGCCGGAACTCGCGGAATCTTTTTCAGACTTTTGGTAGCGATGGTATACAGGTATAGTGAACCGAACCCGTGTTCGTTCGTGGTAAACGCAACTGTTTTTCCATCAGGCGAGATTTCCAGCTCCATGATGTTCCAGGGTATGGAGGCGGTGAGAACTTCGGATTTTCCCGTGCTCAGGGTTAATGCGCGCAAGCGGAGAAACTCACTCTGCTCGTCACTTACATAATATACGACCTTACCGTCCCGCGACCAGCGCGCTATGGTAAAGAGCGCCTTGACATCGGATTGTATCAGCGGTGAGGACTCTTTTGTCGCGGGATCAAGGAGATACAGCTTCGATTCATTTGCTGAAATATACTCGCTGATCACCAGCTTCTTGTCGTCAAACGACCAGCACACCGGCGACCAGGAACCCTGCTTCTCGGACAACCGGAGCTCTTCGCCGGGTTTGCGGATATTCTTAACGTAGATATCGAAATCCCTCGCATTACGCTTTGTGCTTGTATATGCAAACAAGTCACCTTTATGCGACCACACAACCCCGCTGCTTTTGGATACCGTATCGGTTAAAACCGATGTAATGCTTTTATCCGTATCGAAAAAGCAGATCCGGGTATATTCGCTCCCGCCCACATCAGTTTCGAATAAAAATCCATGCACCGAACTGTCCGGACACGGATATGCATAATAGACCGGCTCGTCAAAAAAGGTTATTTGCCTGCGCATGCCCGAAGGCTTCTGCACATAATGCACCTGATTCGTCTCCCCGAACCGGGTTGTTATAAACAGCCCCTTGCCCCACGCATCCCACCCCTGAATGGAAACCGAGCGTGTGTTCTGGTATTGGAGCATGCGGTTGAAGATCCGGGAGGGGATTGGAGGGATGCTGTCGAGAATAAGGGAGGAACTGGTGTTTAAAGCAGATTGGCAGAATACGGCGGAAGCAAGTAAAAAAAATAAAATTCCACAAGATAAGTGTATTTGTTTAGTCATAATAATAATGCACATAAATATGCTATTTTTGTGCATTATAATCAATGTATTTCAGAAAAAATGCCTGTTTCGAGGCGAAAGAGGGTGCGGTAGGAGAAGAATTGGCAGAAACTTCGTATTACCTGCTCTCCTGATGTATATATCCATCCCATCCCAGTTCCTCTTCAAGATTTACCATCCGGAAGTTACCTTTTTTTGCCAATCCCCTGTATCGTAAGTGGTTCGGGCCTTTGGTCGGCATGAAGAGCGTCCTTCGTTTCATCTTTGCCAGTACTCTTCGCGGCCAGGGAACGTGTATCCGGGAATCAAGTACACTGAATATCGCGAGTATGCAGTTATTCGATATGGTATGATATTTATCATCATGCTTACGGCGGGTGCCGAGGTCGAGAAATCCCAGAAACACGTTTTTTCTTTCCCGTTCATCCAGATCCAGGCGATACTGAATCACCTGGTGATGATCCTCGATGATCATCTTTTTTGCCCGCACCTCCAAAGAAGTCATGCGGTACGCCTGAAAATACTCGGATTTGAATGCATAATCCCCTTTATACCGGATTCCGGGAGGTGCAAGCGCCTCTGCTGAAAATGTCAATTCGCTGAGCGTTATCTCTTTTCTATCTGATCCGGTATCCTGCGGAACAAGTACCACCGGATTCTTTTCATCAAAGCTGAATCGCATCTGGGAGTGTGAAAACGGGCCGCCAATATGCTCGATCTGAAGGATTATTTCTTTGAGCGAATAGAGCGGGATTTTTGCAACATAAAACTGAATCTGGTTGTTATCGTCATAATGGTTTATATTTGCGGCAAATACGATATCGGAATCAGGCGGGTCAACGTTAAAATAGGTATGCGCCGCAACCTGATCACGGGTCAACATACGCACTGATCGTTGCTCGCATGTGTTCAGGCACAGGCCGGCAAAATCACCCTGCTTTGGCATCACGCGGGGATCGAACGGATCGTCGCACGAACAGGAGCAGGGAATTTTGGGGCATTTTTCGAATATCGGCGAAACACCAGTATCAGGTTCCGGCGGGCCGCTCAGGTTTATTTGCGATTTTTTATACGCCCCGGTTGATGCGCAGTTGATAATCGCCAATATAATGAATATCAGGAGCATGCAGGTTTCAAAGAATTTTCTGGTATGGATAGGTGAACTCATATTCGAATCGTTTTCATTGCTTTTTTGTGTGTTTGATCGTTAATCCGCCTTTTAATCCGATATATGGCGTATGTTTATACAGAGGGTCGCGGATATATACACCCGCAATTGCCAACGTATACGCATCATAGAAACGTTTGGTCCGGGGTTTCAGTATACCGATAATGCACACCCGTTCTGTTTTAACAGACGTCCCGAACACTCTTTGAACGCGAAGCACAGGTCCTGCGGTGAATATATCCGTAAACTTGTACATCAGGTAGGTATCGTTTTGAAAATCCGTATCCTTTGTTTTGTGGAGCGTATAGGAGTGCACCTCAAGAAAGTATCCGCTTCCCTTCATCATGAACCTGTTCAGGGCGAAAGCGTTTGCGATGATAAGGGATTTGACCTGAAACTTGAGAGTCGGAACCGCTGATACCAGCCACCCAGGAACAGTTTCAGGATTCAGGCCATCCAACACTTTGCTGCTGTACGAGGCATCTGGAGAATCAAACCCGAAGAACCCATAACCGAACAGATCGTACATGCCGAAAAAGCCGATTTTAAAAGCCAGATCAAAGAAAGCCACAGGCTGAATAACGAACCTTGCTCCGATAAAATCATCCGCAGGCGTCCACTCATTCTGCAATCCAAAGTCAAACCTGGTGCTCTCCCATAGAATACCGCTCCAGCTTGAAAGAGGCAGCCGGTAAAACAATCTCGTGTCCAGCAAAACACCCAGCGGATTGAAACTGGCGCCCAGATCCTGAGAAAAATAGAGGCCTTTTTCTGTTTTTTCAGCGAAGGTGTATGTTTGGGAAATGAAAATTATCAGAGAGACTGCAACAAGGAGAATGTTTTTATGTGCTGTTTTTTTATATATCATAACGATGGGAACTCATTGGTAGCTACTGGTCGAGTACCCTTCAATTAAAATAATCGGAAAGGAGCCGGTATACAATATAAATGTGAAAAAAGCTGAAAAACGGGAATATTATATTTGTTGTTGATTGAGGAGAGAAGAATTATATTTTTATGGTGAGAGAAAATCGATGCACATTTTCCATTTCATGAGTTGGATGGGGTTCTCTTAAAACGAGTGTTTTAACATTCAAATCATTTAGACGCTGGCGCCCGTTCTCAATGCGCAGATATGTGTGGATGTCAACGTATGAGTATAAAAATAATAATCCCGTGTGAAAAAATTGCAGAGTTCTGCCTTCGTAACCATATCCGCCGGCTCTCATTTTTCGGCTCCGTGCTGCGGGATGATTTTACACAACAGAGCGATGTGGATGCATTGATTGAGTTTGAACAGGGCACGCGCATTGGACTGATCGGCCTGGCAAGGATAGAGAATGAACTAAGCCATCTGTTCGGCAGAAAGGTAGATTTGAATACTGCTGGATGCTTAAGTCCCTATTTTCGTGATGAAGTACTTCAGGAAGCGGAGGTTGTCTATGAGCAGGCATAATGACCTGGTCAGCATGCGTCAGATGCCGGACCATGCCCGCGAAGCCCTTACTATGGTGATTGGACGAAACCGATCCGATATGAAGGCCGACCGGATGCTGCAACTGGCGCTTACCCGATTGGTGGAAATCGTTGGAGAGGCTGCATCGCGAGTATCCCCGCATACCAGAGAAAAGCACGCGCAGATTTCATGGCTTGATATAGTCGGCATGCGCAACCGTCTTATTCATGGTTATGATGTGATTGACTTTGATCTATTGTGGAATACGCTTGAGATCGATCTTCCCCTTTTAATATCTCAATTAGAACCAATAGTTGAGAGGAAAAACTGATCGGCGAGGAAAGCTGATAAAGCTTTCACGTAATAAATACATAATATTATAGAATATGGAACTCAAAAATCACGTTCCCTTGCCTTGGTATTATAGGTCTGTAATATGAAGCTAAAAGCCGGTCTGATATTCGAATTCCAGGGCGCCAAACAGTTTGAACTGAACGAAGAAGGCAAATTCTCGGAAGCTACTATTAATGACAACGCCACATCTTCTCCAACCTCAAGCGCATTACTATTCGACCATCAAGGCCAGACAGCGTTATGGGCGGAGAATGACCATACCATCAATTTTGCAGAAGATTTTGAAACCAAGACAACCGCATTCCCTGCAACCGGTCTGCTGG